>Ga0101945_1000061_pt1 | contig 290293 bp, 339 predicted proteins | sample DewCreD2012metaG_2_FD_75246 | JGI IMG/M metagenome (GOLD analysis project Ga0101945, IMG submission 75246) | Hot spring sediment bacterial and archeal communities from British Columbia, Canada, to study Microbial Dark Matter (Phase II) - Dewar... ... | reverse complement strand
CGTTCGCAAAGTTACATACAAACATTAGAACGTCTAAAAGCTCACTTAGAGAAAAAACAAAAGGTTACTTCCACGCCAAAGTAAATCACTAATGAACGCTATAGGAAAGAATAATTTTAACCCCAAACCCAAACCCAAAAAATTAACCTTTCCAGTACAAGCTAACTTGTATGAACATTGTGGAGAACCGAAGTTTAGAAGTTTTAAGGCGTGTAGGATTTCAGCACTTGTTGGACGTTTCTATGCATGTTGTATCTTTTTACGTTGCTCGATAAGTAGATTCGCTAATTTTGACCCATCCCAAAGCTCGATGTTATGTTCTCTCGCCAACCTTTTTGCAGGTTCTGTAAAATCTGCTGTTGTGATGTATATTCCTCTGTTTGCTTTGTGCTCGATTACCATCATGCCAATGAATTTCTGCATCTCCGGCGAACCAACTTTTTTATTCGTGTATTTTTTACATTGAACCATCACAGACTTTCCCATGATATCCTCACACGTTATGTCTCTGCTTAAATCTCCAGCGCTGCCAGTCACCCTAACTTTTCGATAGCCTAAATCGGTGAGGAGCGTCGCCATAGCCCTCTCAAACTGAAAGGGAGTTAAAGATATTAGTTGTTGAAGAGTCTCAACCCTTATTTTATAGTATTTCTTATACCAAATAATCAACGAAACAATCGCTATAACCAAAAGTGGAATGCCAATTAACGGGTATAAAACTGAGAGAAGAACTAAAAATATAAGAAATGAAAACCAAGGATTTCGCTTCATTACATCGACTACCCTTATGCCACTACTAATATACCAAGAAAAGTTCCACCTTTTGACTTTCATCATACTTCCAAACCGTGATGCGGAATGTTGCTGTTTCACCCATGTAAAGGTCGTTGATCACGTCATAACGGTATGGACTTAAGTCCTTAGTGCCATCGGGGTTTACGAGAATTGCGTAAACGTAGACTTCTTTTAATGGTTTAGTGCCAATGTTAGTCGCAGTTCCATTAATAATAAATATAAAGTTTTCGAAAATTCCGACGTTGGATATGTTGATGTCATTGCCTACTATCCAGTATGTGAAACTATGGTGTTTTAGCCAAGTGTATGTTGCGTTAAGGTCATCAATTTTTTCTTGAAAGTTTGCTATCTCCGAATTCAATGAAGCTATAGTGTTATCTTTTTCGCTTATTATTGATGTGTAATTCATGACTGCTCCAACCAGACCGATTGCAAGAACGATGCATGTTATCCCTAATGCAATAGCTACATTTCGACCTACAACTTTCTTTTCACTCATACATCATCACCTCAACTATTAAAAAACCATACAAATAAAAATTTTGAAGCTAGCTAGGCGTTGGGATTCGTGGTCTCCATGTTGGAGTCTCGTTTCTTAGGTGCTTAGCCAATAATAGAGCTTCTTCGTTAATCAATGTTTCAATGGTTTGCTTTGAGCCATGTCGAATTCGTGGAATTCCAATTTTTGTTTCGAAGTAATCATTGAGCCTTTTGGTTAGCTCTTTGGTTCTCTCTTTATTCAAAACCTGCCTTTTGGCTAGCCGATTCGTGGAGTACCATTCAGTTTTCAAAGTGAAGTCCTCAGGCTTAAGGTTCTGGCTATAGCCTATAATGAAGTTGTCTATTAAATAGCGATACAATTCCATGAAATCGCACACAAGGCTTGGTTTGGCGAACTGCTCTCCATGAACAAAGCCTAGGTAAGGCTCAAGATGAGCCTTCAATATTGCTGAATGGACACGATATTTAAGAAGCGTATAGGCTAGGTTAAAGGTGTTGTTTACTCCGTCAAAGGCTTTCCATCCTCTACGCTTTTCAATCCTTAAACTCTTAGGTAGTAACTGAAAAACCTGTTTAAAGTAAAACTCTGAAGCCTTACCCTCAATGGGTAAAAGCCTTTTCCTAATATCTTTTAGGTTGTTGGATTTCAGGCTTTGAACTTTGGCTCTTATAGCAATTAAGTCATGTTGCCTAAGAGAATACTCTTTAAGTATGATGTTTTGGCTTTCAATTTTGCTTAACACTATCTGCTTTGCTATGGTTATTCCTTTTCCATTTTTGAGTGCTTCATATTGCGCTATTCTAGTCCTAATGTGTGCGTCGTCATCCAAACCTCTTAAGACGGCAACGGGCTTATGGTTTCTGGTGTAAACCACAACTGGAATGTCCCAGAAGCCACAGGAAGCCAATACACTAGTGCTGATGAGGTTTCCACTAGAAACGACTATTTCGCCTATCTCGTTCTCAAACAATGGGTACCGTTCAGTGTTGCCATGTTTATCTCTAACTATGAAACAGCCCTTCTCCATACCAATATAATAGCCATAGTCGTCTAGAACTATCTTCTCAACTTTCGCTTTGCTTACCATCTATCACAACCCCAATTTTTGTTTCAACAGTCTAATTCCTTCTAATGCTTTTTCAAGCTCCCTTTCCTGTTTTAGAATCTCTGATATTGCGAAGTTCCTAAACTCAGGAATTTCCATGAGTTGGCTCCAATCTTTCTCTGGGATTGCATCTTTGGCATTCATCAAAGTGGGTATAATGTATGCTCCATACTCCTCTTCCTTTAACAACTCCAAATCCAGCGGGATGGATTTGAGGAATCCTTTGAAAAGCCCATATGCCATATTTCTTAGCTCTTCGTTGGTAAACTTTCGAACAATGACGGGCAACAATACCTCTCTTGGAACGGGAAGTTCTAACTGAGGATTTTTCTCCAAGACTTCTAAGAGGTTCTCACGTACTTTGTCGCTCATTAAAGAAGCTATGAAGCCTCTCCACTTAAGCCCATAAGTTGGAGTACGCTCCGCTTTCTTCGCCATCTTAACGGTTCCAGTTTTCGCCACGTATCCCTTATCTGTTAACCTTTTGACGGCTTTGAGAATGGTGGGATAGAGCTTTCGCTCTCTACCCAACAGCTTGTTGATGTTCCACACGGTTTGAGAGCCATCTAAAGCCAATAGTTCAAGTATCGCCAAGTTTGTTTTAGCCCTTTTACCCCTTAACGCTGGAACTCTCGAAAAGACAAGGCTTTCTAAATTGGTCTTCATATTCCTAATCCCCTTCTTAATCGAATAGTATGCATTTCTTTCTTGAAATAGTATACTGAAACTTATATATATATAAGAGTTTCGACTAGGTATTATCCTGATAAAATATGTCAAACACTAGAATTGGATTCCGAATTAACCCAGAAGACCGACGGCTCATGGAAAAGGTCTGCCAAGCAAGAGGAGAACAGATTTCCGACTTTGTAAGGAGAGCCATCAAAAAGGAGTTAGCATCCTTAAGCTTCTACGATGAAGACACTAAGAAGGCTCTCGGAATCAGCTTGAAGAAGCTGAGCAAAAATCAGTTCACAAACACATAAAGGTGAACAAAAATGAAACTTGAAAACAACAAACCAGATAGATACACCCCAACAGGTAACACTACATACCCCTATCTATATAAACCCGTTGAGGTGTATCTATCTGAATACGCAGAAACCATATGCCCAGAACCATTGGCAAAATACGATGTAATACCCCTACTTATGGAAAACCTAATAGTTCAAACAGCATACCTTAAAACCTACAGGAAACCCATAAGCCTTCTATTTTTAGGCAGAGCTGGAATAGGCAAATCACGCTTATTCATTCCTCTCGCAAAGCTTCCAAGCGCAACTTATGTAAACGACATAACGCCAAAATACCTTGTTGAGTTCCTTGAAAAAGTTAAAAATGGAGCTAAAAACTGTCTCGCCATACCAGACTTTATTCATTGCACAAGCCACGCCGTGGCAACTCGAACGGTTTTGACAAGCATTCTAAGAAGCATGACGGAGGAAGGTGTGAAAGACCTTTCAGACTACCACTTGGAGTTCAAATCCGAAAAACCCGTTAAAGCAAGCTTGATAACGGCGATTACAAAATCAGGTTACAACGAGTTTGCCGTTGAATGGAAAAAGTCGGGCTTCCTCTCAAGGCTTTTGCCTTTCAGCTATAATCATTCTCCATCCACACAAGAAGCCATCATGGATTTTATTGAAAAACGGAAGCCAGACCCTATAATATAAAGTGAAACTTAAAATAAAGAAGAGCCCGCAAGAGGTTAGGATGCCTCAACACCTTCTCCGACAGTTACGTGCCTATGAGGAAGCGCTTGGGAAATCTTCAGGTTCAACGCCTTATAGGCATCAAATTCAGCTCATCAGCATCACTGAAGCATTAGCGGTTCTGAGAGGTGAATATGAGATTACTCAAGAGGATATCAACGTCATTGCGTATCTTTGTAGATGGATAAATTACGATTTCAATTCTTTCTAGGTATGTTCTTCATGGTCAAGAAGATTGCTGTTTATGGCACCTATGAGGCTGATGTTCCCGTTTATCAGCGTTATTGGAGGCATAGGAAGGACTGCATAACGCAAAGGTATTGGAAGAAAACCAAGCGGTTAAAGAAAGTTGTTGGAAAGGGAAGGTACGAGTTCTACGGCAAGGGCATGGAGCTTTACAGGGCTGTTGTTCTAGCCCACAGGTACATGCCTAAGGATTTCGTAACGGTCTCCGCTAAAAAGTTCATTGAGCATCCAGAAAGCTACGGCTATGTGGGTGAGTGGGTTGAAAGGGAAGTGGAATCATAGGACACCAAAGGTTTCCTATAACCTTCCCATACTTGGGATAACGGATGATGAAACCGTTATGTTGGATTTCGATAATACTTCTTTTAAATGGGTTAAGTATTGGGCTTTGCGGGCGTGTAGATGGTTTAAGCTTAATGGTTTCATCATCTTAAAGTCTAGCAAAAACTGCTACCATGTTGTTTTTGACCGTAAAGTTTCTTGGCGTAAAAATATGCACATTGTTGCTTGGGTTTGTTTGTTGTCGAAACACAGGAAGCTTACGAGATGGTTTATCATGCAGTGTATTAAGGAGAAAGGTTCAACGTTGAGGGTTTCCCCCAAATCGGGTAATCCTAACCCAAAGCCCAGCCCAAGGGTTGTTTACCGTTACGGCAAGCAGGACGGACAGATTCGAGAGTTTCTCAATTATAGAAAAATGCTCAAGAACATAATTAATAAAATGGAAATGGCATGAGTCTCTTAATCATCTCATTTTCAGATGTACAAATTGTCTGAAATATACTTTTTGTCAAAATAAATAAATCTATATATTTATTTATATATTCATTTAAATTTCTACTACCATTGACGTTAACGTTAAAAGAACGAACTCAATGGGTTTTTGAGATAAAAATAAGACTTATATGAGACTTTTTGGACAAATAAGGATGGATATGGGACTAATGGAATCTTTAATTGAGAAGTTTAGGGCGTTCAGCAAAAAAGGGGCGGAAGCTCAGCCTCTTAATGAGACTAAAATGAGCAGGAAACACTACACTAAGGAGGAGACAAGCCAAATTGAAGGCTTGATTGAGCAGGGGTTAACGAACAAAGAGATAGCTTTGAGACTGGGAAGGTCTGAGGCTGCGATAAGGAATCTGCGTTATAGGAGGGGCTTGGTTAGGAAGGCTGAGGATGAGGTTAAGGCTTTGTTCAAACGCAGGGATGAGCTGAGGGGCGATGTTGAAGCCCTAAGAAAACAGCAAGAGGTTTTAACCCAAGATTTGAATAAGCTAAAAGCGGAAAGGGATAAGCTTGAATCAATTATAAATGCTGATAAAATTCTGCTTCGGAACACGCTAGCCCAAGCCCTAACAAACTTGAAGTTGCAGAGACCGGACCTCTTCACCTTAAGCGAACAAGAGCAAAAGGCAATGCTTCTCGGGTTATTTTTATCACGCATACTTTCGTAATTCGTTTGGGTTTGGGAATAAAACTTTTATCTTCATGACGTTTGTTAAAGGTTGGTTGAAGAAATGAATTGTCCAGAATGTGGAAGCGACAACGTAGAAGAATTGGTTGACGAATTCTACAAGTATCGCTGTCTGGATTGCGGTCATAAGTTTGGCAGAGAAGATGGAGAACCCGAAGAAAAGGAAGAGGAAAAGGAGCAGGAAAAAGAAGAAGACGAAGATTGGGATGAAGAGAATGATGACACAGGAGACGGTGTAGGAGACCCAGACGATGCCGATATTATCTTCATGGAAGACGACTTTTAGCATCCTAAAGGAAATGATGATGGATGCTTGTCACTTTTATAAAGACCTCTATCACTACATATTTTGCAGATTGATTCGAGAAAACTACGTTGGACGATACATCCATATAATGCGGAAACGCCAACGTTACGCCCTCTTTGACGGGAAAATAATATGCGGTGGAGCAACATTCGGGTTGCCATCAATAGACATTTTTGCTGACGAAACATGTGTGGCAGATTCAGCCGAAGCTATTATCGAAGTAATCAATCATGAAGTTATCCATCAGGTTCTTTTGACTCGGATAGGAATAAAACTTTTATATCTGAGGGATTTGGATATGAGTAAATAATTAGTCGATTAAGGTGCTTGCATGGAACCCAGCAAAAAGCCGCTGAACGTGTTGGTTAAGCAACTGAATGCTCACATTGCAGTTGTGTTGAAGAACGGTTGCGAATACAAGGGGAAAATGATCAAATGTGATGGGCACATGAATATTCTTCTTGACGGCGCAACTGAGAGTAAGGATGATCAGCTCATTGCCAACTATGGAAATCTTTTGTTGCGTGGAAACAACATACTCTATATAATGTTAGACGTACATTAGAGAGTAACTATTTTGCTTGTTCCCGTCACGTATTCTAGAGCTTCTCTAAGTGTGATTTTTAACATGTATTTGCGTTTGAAATATTGCAGAACATTTTTTAAGTCTCGGGTTAGCAGTTGTTGGGCGTTTGGATGTTTGCTTGTGACGTATTGTGGCCAGTCGATGATGAGTATTTGCATGTTGGGCTTTAGAATTATGTTGTATTCGCTTAGGTCAGCGTGGATTATGCCTGCTTGCAGGTAAGCTTTTCGAATGTTACGCAGTATTCGCTTCAGTATTTTCTCTGGTTCTGGAATCTCTTTCCACTTTGTAAGCTCTGCTCCCTCAATCATTCCCATGACTATGACATGGCGGTTCTGGCTTATTGGTTCTGGAACTGCCACTTTATTGGAAAAAACTAGTTGTAAGGCTTGAAATTCCTTTTCTGCTGCGAGTCTTGATTGGAAAAGCCAGTTAGCGTGTTCAGTTGTGTAGGCTCTTTTCCGCATTGTTTGGCGGAAACTTATCCTTCCAAGTCTGTGAAATTTTACGGCTATTTTTTCTCCTTTCGGGTTCAGAGCGTCATAGACATCTGCTTCTTTGCCTACGCCTAGGGGTTTTCCGAAGGCTTCAAGCACGTTGGCTTTGACGAAAGCGTTTATTGCTAGGCAATCATAACCGGCATAATTTAAAGCGTAGCCTACATATGGTCCTCGCATTTGATGTATTAAATGTAATTTGTGGAGTCGATTTAAGCGGAAGTCGACTTCTTCAGGGCTGAATTTGGCGAATTTTGCGATTAATTCTTTTGGAACGAATTCGTGTTTGCTCATTGCTACTTCTATGACTTGCAGTACTCTGAAATCCTCATTTTCCAAGGTGCGGAACACTTTTACTGCAGTTTCAGCCGACGACATAATCATACATAGAGTAGTCTGTTTTGTTATTAAAAGATAAAGCAAAAAGTGGTTGATGAAGAAAGTTGGCGCTTTATTCTAGACTGATTATTTCTATTTCTTCGTGGCATTCTCTTATAGCGTCTTTCAAGTTCAGTCTTCTCTCAATCGATTCCACAATTTCTAAGTTAGCCTTTGTTGTGGGGTGTTTCGCCATAAAAATTGAGCAGCAGTCTTTGTAGGGGCGAACAGAAATTTCAAAAGTGCCGATTTGTTTGGCTAATTGGACGATTTCGTTCTTCTCGTATGTTAAGAGTGGTCTAAGTATGGGTATAGTTGTTGCTTTGCTGATTACCGCCATGTTTTCTAATGTTTGCGAGGAGACCTGTGCCAAGTTTTCGCCGCTTCCTAAGGCGTTTATGCCGTGTTTGCGGGCTATCTCTTCTGCAACTTTGACCATGAACCTTCTGAACAAAACCAGCCTGTATCTTGATGGCGCCTCTACGGCTTCGGCTTCAAATGGATAAAAAGGAACAAAGAATACGCGTGCTTTTAGGCTGTATTGCGTTAAGACTTTGGCTAAATCCAGAATCTTGGCAAGTTTTGCCTCATTAAACCGTTCAAAAGCGTGGAAATGTAGAAAGTCAACTTCACATCCGCGTTTCATAAGTAGCCATGCTGCCACTGGCGAATCTATTCCGCCAGATAGCAGATGTAGAACTTTTCCTGAAACGCCGGAAGGCAAGCCGTACAGTCCCTTAATTTTTCTGTCAAATACGTATGCTTTTCCTTCGACAATTTCAACAAAAATGGTGGTTTCAGGTTCTCCTAGGGAGATTTTAGCCTTAAATTGTTTTACGAGGTAAGCGCCTAATTCACGGTTAACTTCCATTGACGTGTAGGGTAAGGTTTTGTCTGCTCTATTCGTTGAGACTCTCGCTTTTGTACCTGCGGCTATTGGAAAATTTTTTCTAACAAGTTCCTTTATTTTGTCTATGCTGGAGGCTTCTGTGGTTTTGCACGGAGCGAACCATGCTATGCCGAAAATTTTCTTAAGTGACTCCTCAATTTTTTCTACGTTTGATTTTTCGTTTAATTCTAGGATTATTCGTCCTTGAACTTTCCTAATTTTCTGATACTCTACATTTTTCAAAGCTTTGCCTATGTTTTCAATTAGTTTTTTTTCAAAGAATGGTCTATTCAATCCTTTAAGTCCAAGTTCTCCGTAGTGAATCAAAATGCAATCGAACACGATATGGATATTTTCGGCTGAATTTAAAAACTTTCCATTTTCTAGGCTCAGTAGCCTCCGATTGTGATTGCCAGAAATATGCTGTACAAGAATAGGAGAACGGAGCCTTCTCTCCAACTTACCTTTTCGCTTGACAAGAAATACCACAAGAAAAGATTCGTTATCAACGAGAACATGACTAGGTCAGAGAAAACAGCCATGTTAACTGTGAATGCTGAAGCTACTAAGGTTACTCCAAGAATACACGTTATGTTTATGAAACAGCTTCCAACAATGTTGCCCAGTGCCATGTCTAAATGCCCCTTTCTTGTTGCATCAATGCTTGTCGCCAGTTCTGGTATGCTTGTGCCAAAAGCAACAACCGTAGCGCCGATAACAACGCGGGGCACACCTATACCAAGAGCTATGTAGGAGGCAGAGTCAACGATAAAATAGGAGCTGGCTACTACTCCAGCGGCGCCGAGGAAAGTTAGAAGCGTGTATCTGCCTATTTTCTGTTTTTCTACGCCCAAGGAGCTTTCTTCTCTTATTTTTCTTACTCTGGAAAGCTGGTAAAGGTAGAAAACAAAAATTGTCAGTAGAATTATTCCTATGTAGTGGCTTGCATATCCAATGTAAAGCAGAGTTAGGGGAATGACTGAAGCTATAAAAAGCCCAAAGTATAAGCTTCCTATTTCTTCTTTTGCCATGCTAGGGTACATACAGGTGTATTTTGGGCATTTTAGAACCACAATCAGGAAGCAGATGCCAAGTATTAGGCAGATGTTTACTATGTTTGAACCCAAAACGTTTCCTATGGCGACACCTACATTTTCTCCTGATATTGCAGCAAAAATGGCTACGCTAAGTTCGGGTAAGGATGTGGAAAATGCGACTAGTATGAATCCCACGGTTGTTTTTCCTATGCCTGTTATTTCTGCGACTTTGGTGGAGTTTGTAATTGTCCAATCGCTAGCTTGGTCCAAAATAACTAATGATACTATAAGAATTATGACGTTAACCAGTAAGCCTTCAAACAAGGCAACCAGCACCTATTCTTAATTCTTAACAAACACCCGTTAAAGTGTTTCCCGCATTTTTTAACAAAAACTTGCGTAAAACAAAAATCATGTCAACATCATAAATCTACTTATGTCTTCATTCGAAATAGTATTTCTTGGAACTGGCGGCGGAAGATTCGCAACAATCACGCAGAAAAGACGAACTGCTGGAATACGCGTAATAAATGACAGCTTAAACTTGCATTTGGACCCCGGACCCGGGGCTCTTGTATATTCCATTAATGAAGGGTTAGACCCGCAGAAAATTAACGCCGTTTTTGTTTCACATTGTCACCCTGACCATTATACTGATGCTGAGGTTTTGATTGAGGCTATGACGCAGGGTATGACTCGAAAACGTGGAGTGCTTGCCGCTGCGAGAAGCGTCTTGAATGGAAGCGATGTGTGTGAACCGTCAATTTCGAAGTATCATCAGCAAATGCCCGAGCAGAAAATTGTGGCTCTGCCCGGCGTCAAATTTCAAGTTAGTGACGTTAATGTTTCAGTCACAGAGGCGCGGCACACCGACCCTGATGCTATCGGCTTTAGGTTTGAAACCAAACACTTCGGCGACTTTGCGTACACAAGCGACACAGAATACTTTGATGGAATAAGCAAATACTACGAGGATGTAAGGCTTCTCTTGTTGTGTGTTATGAGACCTGCGGGAAAACCTTGGAAGGGACACATGACAACAAATGACGCCATAAAAATAGTTGAAGCTACACGCCCTGAACAGGCGATTTTGACGCATCTTGGAATGCAAATGATATTTAAGGGACCCGCGAACGAAGCGAAGCTAATCCAAGAAAAGACTGGAGTTCCAACAGTTGCTGCTACAGATGGCATGTTGATAGGTTTTGGAGAAACGATAAATGTTCAAGCATCTAGAAAAACTCAGCAGGGTTTAGACAAGTTTTTCTAAAGAATTTTTTAACTAGAACCGCTTGTATAATAGGCTGAGGGATGTGAAAATAATGCGCATCGTGTTGAGAATAGGTGGTTCAGTTGTTGCTTCTCCATTGAATCCGAGCTTAATCAGCAACTACGTGGATTTGCTGAAAGACTTGCGTAAAAAGGGACATGAAGTGGCGGTTGTTGTTGGCGGCGGCACACTAGCCAGAGAATTTATTAAAGCTGCAAAAGACATCGGACTTGATGAAAAGGCTCAAGACGAAGTTGCCATTTCCATTTCGCGGCTTTATGCTCAGCTTATTCTTAGGGCACTTGGAAAATTAAGTTGCGAAAATGTTCCTTTAACGGTTGAGGATGCCTTGGAATATTTGGGTCAAGGAAAAATTGTGGTCATGGGTGGTTTGAAGCCGGGTATGACAACGGACACGGTTGCTGCTTTAATCGCCGAGAAAGCGAATGCGGATTTGCTGGTTAAGGCTACAGACCAGGAAGGCGTGTATGATAAAGACCCAAAAAAGTATGCGGACGCAGTTAAGCTTGAGCATTTAAAATTTAAAGATTTGTCCCGCGTGCTTGCTGAAAATAAGCATAAGGCAGGTATACACCAGATTATTGACCATGAAGCAATTAAGATTCTTCGGCGCAAGAAAGTTAAAATGGTTGTTTTAAACGGGTTTAAGCCCGAAAACGTTTTAAGTGCCATTAAGGGCGAACGCATTGGAACACTAATAGACTGAACTACTTTTTGGCGACAAGCTTAAATATCACTGTTGATATCGATAGCGATATCAACAGTGATAAAAACATGCACCCTTTCGGAAGACACTGGATGAAACACACAGCAATAGTTCCTAAAGGCTTCATACGCTATCAAGTCCTTGAGCTACTAGGCGAAAAGCCCATGTCTGGCTCTGAAATAATGAACGAGATTGAAAAAAGAACGGATGGTCGTTGGAGACCAAGCCCCGGTTCTATCTATCCCCTTTTATCATGGTTGCAGGATAATGGCTACGTTAAAGAGTTGCCTTTTGAAGAGAATGGCATGAAACGTTACACGCTTACTGATAAAGGTAAAGCACTTCTTGAAGAACAGCGGCAAATAAAAATGAAGTTTAGAAAAGAGGCGCGTTTTATGCCGCCGCCATTCTTAGGTGCCTTGTGGTTCCGCATTCCTCCCGAAAAAACAACTCAACTGCGCAAGTCTATGCATAGAGTTTTTTCCGCCTTCTTCGAGTTGGGAAGCAATTTAGAAGCAAAGTTTTCCCAAAAAGCATTAGAGGAGGTTCAGAGCATTTTGGATGAAACCGCAGAAAAACTTGAAGCGCTCAATAAAAAATTAGAGAGAGAAACCAAATGAGTGAAAATGTTGAAAATGTAATTGAAACTGAAGAATTAACGAAGGTTTTTAACAAGAATTTAACAGCAGTTGACCACGTGAGCTTCAGTGTGAAGCAAGGTGAGATTTTCGGTTTCTTAGGTCCTAATGGCGCTGGAAAAACAACAACGATTAACATGTTGATAACGATTTTGAAGCCCACTGAAGGCAGAGCGTCAGTGTTAGGTTTTGATATTGTAAAGCAGAACAATGAAGTTAGGAACGTGATTGGCGTTGTGCCGCAAGAGTATACTGCTGATGAAGACTTGACCGGTTTGGAGAACATTCTCTTATGCGCTTATCTTTACGGGATTCCACGGGATGTCGCAAAAGAACGCGCAATGGAACTACTGAAACTCGTTGAGCTAACCGATTTCAAAGACAAGAAAGTTCAAACCTATTCTGGTGGGATGCGCCGCAGACTCGAACTTGCATGCGGACTAATCAATAGGCCAAAAGTGCTCTTTTTGGATGAGCCTACACTGGGGTTGGATGTTCAAACTAGAACTGCAACTTGGAATTATATTCGAAAATTGAAGAAGGAGTTTGGCATGACGCTTTTCATGACTACGCATTACCTTGAAGAAGCAGATGCTCTTTGCGACCGCATTGCAATTATTGACCATGGAAAAATAGTTGTGATTGGCACGCCAGAGGAGCTTAAGCACAGTTTAGGCGGCGACATCATAACCTTGAATATTAAAGAGAATGCGGATGTAAGTGGACTTATCAGCTCTGTTGAGCATGTGAAAGAAGTAAAGAATGAAGATGGTTCATATAGGATTAAGGCTGAATACGGCGAAATAACCGCGCCATTCATAATCGAAGCTTTACGAAAAAAGGGTTATACCGTAACAAAACTTTCAATGACAGAACCAACATTGAACGAGGTTTACTTGGAATACACTGGCAAGTCAATGCGTGACACAGAAGAGTCTCGCGAGGCTTTTAGAGCACATAGGATGACTATGAGGAGGGCTAGGGCATGAGCAAACCGAATGAACATCATCCGAAAAAGTTTCATGGACTTTGGGCTTTGACTAACCGAGAACTTAAGAAATGGCTGAATGAACCCGTAATCCTTCTCATGGCTGTACTTCAGCCAGTAATATGGATGGGCTTGTTTGGAAAGGCAATGAACTTAGGCAACATGTTCTCAAGCAGCAACTTTAATCTAAATATGCCAGACATTACTTTTTATTATCCGCCGGCGTCTGGAAACATAACTATTCCTGGTTCAGTGCTTTCACCGATTTTTCAAAATATGTTTAGCAATATTGGTCCGACTGTGATGCAGAAAATCTTTGGCGTTACGGATTATTTCAGTTACATGTCAGTCGGCATGATATCCTTCATTGTGCTGTTCACCACGATGTTCAGCGGCATGTCCATAGTTTGGGATAGACGTTTAGGATTTCTAAACAAAGTGCTCAGCACGCCTGTATCAAGAGCAGCAATTATATTTTCAAAAGTTCTTAATGCATCTTTAAGAGCAATGTTCCAAGCCACAATAATCTTAATACTTGCAGTAGTGTTTGGCTTGCAAGTCAGTTCAACCTTCACTCCACTAAACATACTACTATTATACGCTGCAATATTTCTTCTCTGTTTAGGGCTGTCTTCAGTGTTTCTGGCACTTGCTTTGAGGTCAACTAAATGGGAAACGCAAATGGCGATTGTGAATCTTATCAACTTGCCATTGATGTTTGCAAGCAACACGTTCTTTCCAATTTCTCAAATGCCTGATTGGATACAAGCAATAGCACGTGTAAATCCAATCAGCTACTTAACAGACGCCATTAGGCAACTCACAGTGTATCAATTAGATGTTTCATCGTTGATGTTCGACTTTGCTTTTCTCGGCATCTTTGCAGTTGTGTTCTCTATAATTGGCATACTGCTCTCATGGAAATATCTCACAAAGTAAAAATTCAAAACAAGAAAAATGGAGACTTACCATGACAACAATTGTTGAAGCGGTCAACCTTAAGAAAACTTACATGTTAGGCAAGGTTCCTGTAGAAGCTCTTCGAGGCGTTAATCTAAAGATTGAAAACGGCGATTTCGTCGCCATTCTTGGTCCGTCTGGAAGCAGCAAATCCACACTGCTAAACTTGATAGGGGCTTTAGACAAGCCAACTGAAGGGAAACTGTTAATTGAGGGCGTGGATGTCTCCACGCTAAACGACAATCAGTTGGCAGACCTTAGACGCCGAGTGGGCTTCGTCTTTCAGTTCTTTAACCTTATTCCACGATTCACGGCAAGAGAAAACGTGGAACTGTCAATGTCCATAGTTGATGTAGGCAAAGCTGAAAGAAGAAAACAGGCAGAAAGCCTCCTAGAAATTGTAGGCTTGAAAGAACGAATGAACCACAAACCAACTGAGCTCAGTGGCGGCGAGCAGCAGCGCGTGGCAATTGCACGTGCCTTAGCGAACAACCCCCGATTTCTCTTGATGGACGAACCGACTGGAAACATAGATTCAAAGGCTGCAAGCGACATAATGGGATTAGTTAATAGGCTCAATGAAGAGAAAGGCGTAACAATAATAATGGTTACGCACGATCAGCGCTTGGCTTCTAGTGCAAAGAGAACAGTGCACATGTTTGATGGTTTGATAATTAATGAGAAGGTGAATCACTGATGAAGGCAAGCGATATTCTCTCATACTCATTCAGCGCAATAAAATTGAGAAAACTCCGAGCAGGCTTAACAACTTTAGGCGTGGTAATCGGCATTGCAGCCATCGTCGCTTTGCTTTCGATAACTCAAGGCTTACAAGAAACAATCACTATGCAGCTTCAGAGAGGATTCGCAACTGACACACTGCTTGTTTCCGCTGGTGGAGGCGGTGTTTTCGGCGGAGGCGGAGCAAGCTCTGGTTTCAAATTGCTTGTCAACGACACACAAACGATTAATGGAATTGAAGATGTTGAGTTGTCAATTGCGATAATTCAAAGAACAGGCACTGTTGAATTTGCCGCAGGGGTTCGAAACGTTACCATAATTGGTGTTGATTTTGATGATTATGCAAAAATTTACCCAACCACCTTTGTGGCTGAAGAAGGAGGAGAAATACCGCACAACCCTGCAAATGACATGGTTGTTGTGGGCAAGCGAGTAAGCGACCCATGGAAAAACGAAACAATACTCTGCAACGTAAACGACACAGCAAAAATCATCTGGCTAAACGCAACTGCACGCCCGCCAAAATATGAAAACTACACTGGCAATGTCACGGCTGTTCTCCAAGAAATAGGCGGCTTCAGCATCGGCGGACCATCAGACTTCAACGTTTACATTCCAATTTCTCAAGCTCAAAACTTCTTTGAAACCGACGAATGTGAATTGATAATTGTAAAATTAACAAACGATGATAAAACAACCATTGATAATGTTTCCAAGGCAATAAAGGCAGTCTTCGGCGATCAAGTCTCAGTCACTTCTGCTACAGCGGTGCTTAACACTCTTTCAAGCGTTTTCTCTGTCATAGAGCTTTTCTTAGCTGGAATTGCAGCTATCTCGCTCCTAGTAGGAGGCATAGGCATAATGAACACTATGATTGTCTCTTTAATGGAGCGCACGAGAGAAATAGGCATACTCAAAGCGTTAGGCATGAAAAGCCGCACAGTGTTGTTGATTTTCCTAGGCGAATCCGTAATAATTGGCTTGCTTGGCGCTGTTATTGGCGTAGCTTCGGGTTGGGGCTTGGCAAACGTGGTTGCAATAGCCTTGAGCGGAGGCGGCTTTGGACTGAGAAATCAAGCTTCTCAAGCAGGCGGCTTTGGCGCCATGGCAATTAATCCTGTTTTAACTCCAACAGTGACAATGCTGGCATTAACCTTCGGCGTTGGAGTCAGCGTAATCTTTGCGCTTTATCCAGCATGGCGGGCTTCCAAGCTTAAACCAGTGGAAGCTTTAAGATACGAGTAAAACAATTCTTTAAGCATGTGAGGCTTCAGCTTTGGTGAAGAGGCTTTATCCTAAACAACCAGTTGTTGGCGTCGGTGCAATAATAATCTGTGACGGCAAAATTCTGCTTGAAAAAAGAAAGGGTGAACCTGGAAAGGGAAAATGGAGCATTCCCGGCGGTTTGGTAGAGCTTGGCGAAAGCGTAGAGGACACTGTTGTTAGAGAGGTTAAGGAAGAAACGGGCTTGGATGTTGAAAAGCCAGAGCATATTGACATTGTCGACAACATAACTAAGGATGCAAATGGAGAAATAAAATATCACTTTATAATACTTGACTATTTCGTGAAATTGAAAGGCGGAACGCTTAGTGTTGGAAGCGACGCTGGAGAATTAAAATGGGTCTCGCTGAGTGAAGTGGAAAAGTATGATTTAACAAAAACTTTTAGAGAGTTTCTTAAGCGAAACTATGAAAAATTGTCAACGCTAAACTCTAAGGCTTAAAAAAAGAATTTGTCTTCTGATTCGAAATTGCAGATTTTACCGATTCAAATTATCACTTCATAACACTTTATAATCCCTTTTTTGTTAGCTTGATTTTGGAAACAATAGAGAACTTAAGAGTCGGAGAGGACACCCATACCCAAAAGTGCGCGTTAGTGTCCTCTTACACTCTTTTTAAGTGAATAAAAAATCAAGTTTGTCATATGGAGTTTCAATCGACATTTTTGAAAAAGAGTCTTGTTTCTCCCATTGTTTTCACGTCTAAAGCCTTAACTTTGGCAACCATAGGGAAATCTTTCACGACTTTTCCAAGCGTGAGGCAATAGTGCGGCGGCAAGTCTCTGGCAATGGATTTGACTGTTTCTGCGTCGACGCGTGCTGCTCGTGAAACTACTTCCAAGTCATGCTCATTTGTAAAGTTGAAGAGGAATATGTTGTCTGCTTGGCGGTAGATGTGCTCGCGGATTGTATCCGGCTGGTTTGTTATGAAAGTTGTGAATATTCCAAAGTGCCGCATGCGCGTGACGATGTCGTCCCAGTAGGTTTCACGGAGGTAAAGGTGTGCTTCTTCAGCGAATAGAAAGACTGCCTTAAGTTTCCAGCTTGTGAGTAGTTCTACTAGTTTTCCGAGGACGTATTCGACGACTATTTGGCGGTCGATTGTGGATGTGTTACGAAGGTTTATTATGATGGCTCCGCCTTGCTCTCTAGCCTTGAACAAGTATTCTTCCAGTAGCATGGTTCCGCCTGTTTCGTCGGTGAAGAAGCCTGAGTTAACCAGTGCGTGGTAGCGCGAGAAAAGTGCATCGCGAACATGCTGGTTGCAGTGCCAGTTGCGTATGGCTTCGCCGAGTTCGTGCAATGTGAGCATGTCGCGTTCTTTGAGTGATTGCCATACGCGGCGGAATTCGCGGGCTGATGTGCCCGGCAAGTGAAGCGCGTGGATAAGTATGCCTAGTAAGACTTGAAGGTTTAGCTGTTTTAGTGCGACTTTGAAGTTTTGTGCAGGCGTTAGCACGTGAATTTTGTCGTAGTAAGAGTTTCTTTTTCCGTCTGACATCATGCCTAAGCTGTGGTATTCGCCGTTTAGGTCGAAAACGACAACCGTAGCCCCGTAGCCAATTAGGTTTAGCATTAAAAGTTTGCTTAAGTGCGATTTGCCTGTTTCTTTCTTGCCCGTTATAATGTTTAGTCTTCCATCTAATGATGAAGCGTCAATTGTTAATGGCGAAGCGTCTTTTGTGCTGCCTAGGATTATTGGGAGTTTTCCGTCGACTTTAGCCAGCTTAAGCAGTGTTGGGATTGGCAGTTTTTTTATTGTAGACTGTGAACGAGACGGAAGCCAACTGCTACTTGGAGTTAAGTTTTCGCCTTCTACTGTTGCGCGGATTTTGCAGATGAGCAAGCTTGCGTCTTGAATGTACGTGATGTGTGGTGCGATTTCCAGCGGGTCGAAGTCTTCGCCTTGGATGAGTTCTCCACCGTCTGGCAAGCTACGCAATAGTTCTTCTAAGACGCCTGGGATGCTTGCGAATTGCATGTCAATTACTTGTGCGATTAGAGCTTTTCCGGCGTCGGCGTCTTCTACGAGTAGGTAGTCGCCTTTTTCAGCGGTTTCGTTTGGAAAGCTTAGAATTTGGAGGATGTTGCCTTCTTTTTTGTAGAGTTTCATGCATTCATGTCTCCTTTGCCGTATGGTCCGAAGAGTAAGCGGTGCATGTCTGGTCGGTTGATTATTTTGAGGTTGTAGTGGCGTGTGGTGAAGTGTTGCATGGCTATTACTTCGTTAGCTGTGAAAGTGCAGAGAATATGTGCTAGGCGTAGTGTTTCTGGATAGCTTTGTTGGAGGTGGTCGTTTCCTAGGAGTTTTTGGGCTGCCTCTATTTTTTGTTCATGTGGGATTTCTTTGTCTATGTCGAGTCTGAATGCGTAGTTTCCGTTTGTTAGTTTTGCCACGTAAACGTCGCCTAGCAGGACGGTTGGCGGTTTTGGTTTTAAGCCAGAAGTTTCTAGCATGTAGGGTGGCTTGTGAGGTGGCAGAGCGTCTGTTATTAAATAACCGTTGGCTCTTAGGTTTGTCATTTTTGAGAAGGCTAAAACTGTGTTGTTTCGTTTTCTTGCTGTGTTCAAGATTTCTTTCATTAATGGCATTGGAGTGTCCGGTGTTCCTGCGGTTAGTGAGCCGTCGAAGAGGATTAGGCTGTTTGTGAGGGTTTTTGTGAGTGTTGTTTGGAGCCATTTTTCAAGTAGGTTTGCTATGCGGTTTGGCATTTGTGTGAGGTTTAGTGGGTACGCGTGGATTGTGTCGTTTGTGTTGAGGTAGGCGGTTGCGAGTGTTTGGTAGAGTTGGCGTTTGTTTTCTTCTGTTATGTGGAATATGAATGGTCCGAGGCGTGTGTAGTGGTAGTGTTTGTTTTGTTTCCAGACGGCGGCGCCTCTGACGGCTGCGATTATGCCTGTTGGGGTTTCGCCGATTTTCATGTTTGAGGTGTCGACTGCTGCTATTGTTGTTTGTGTGCGGTTTGGTTTTAGTGTGATGGGTTTTGGGTTTAGTTGTATGGTGTGGGTTTCCGTGTAGGCTTGTTGAATGGTTTGTTGGTTTAGTTGAATGGTGTTGTTTTGGACGGTTTTTAGTGTGTGTAGGCTTAGTTGGATGAGGCGTTGGGGTAACATTGTGTCGGTGGTTGGGTGTGGAAAATTATATTTCTGTGTTGTTGTTATAGTGTGTTGTTGAATCACCTTGATTCACCAATAGGCAATTGTTTGCGTAAGGTATATTTAAGTGTTGTGCATGAACAAGATGCACAATACAATAATCAACAAGGTGAAAAATTGACAGAAACAAGCCAAAAACCACCAATACGCGTAAAAATGAAGATAGGCGACGTAGAATTCGAAATAGAATGCCAAGAAGACCAACTGCAAGCCACCGTAGACAAGATTCTTTCCACGGTGACGGAGAAGCTGAAAGAAACGCCACTGATAAGCGAAAGGGCTCAGGCGCCGCCACGAGCAGAAACATGCAAGACAATTATTGAGAAACTCTGGAAGGAAGGCTGGTTCGCGTCGGCTAAGGGTTTGAGCGAAGTGCACAGCGAAATGGCAAAAAGAGGTTTTCATTATGACCGAACCGCGGTGGCTCATGCGTTAATAGATTTGGTTAAGGACGGCGTATTAACTAGGGAGGGTAAACCGCGTAGGTATCAGTATGCCCAGAAAAGACCGCCCCCTTGAGGGTGATGTAAAAATATTGGATGTGCCGGAGAAGTTTCGGATTGCGGCGATGATTCAGTTTGGGTATGCGACGGTTGAGCCGCCTGCGCCTTCGAGGAAGGCATTAAAAGAGATAGTATCCTATGAGCATTTTTAGAATTTGTAAACTGTTTTTTTAGGAAGGAAAATCTGCAAGCAATTTATGTTCTGAGGTGATTGCGGTTGTGGTTTATTCTTTATTTTTTGGTTTGTTTTTGTTTTCCTTTGCATTCTTGTGCTATGACCATTGTAGACGTTAAAATGATGCTTGGCACTTTTCTTATTTTTTCGGCTAGGAAGTCTTCTAGTGCGGGGAGTTCTGGGACGGTTACTCTTGCTATTAGGTCGTATTCGCCGTAGACTATGCTTGCTGTTGTGACTTCTTTTATTTTTGCGATTTGTTGGCAAGCTTCTCTTTCTCTGCCTGAGGCGACTTTGAAGAGGATGTATGCTTCAACTGTCATGCATTATCTTTCTCCCTAAAGTGTTTTTATTTGTGGTTGGTGTTTATAAAACTTCAATGCGAGTTTAGGTGTGGTGGTTGCGTTTGAGAGTGTTGTTTGTGTGTTCTGGTAATGCGCATAGAAGTCCATTAGCGGAGGCTTTGTTGCGGAAGATTAAGCCTGATTGGATAGTGGATTCTGCTGGAATAAGCGTGGCTATTCCCATAGCGGAAGAAGTTAGAGAGTATTTGGCGAAGGAAGGTGCGGAGCAGTATTTGAAGAATAAGCCAGAAAGTTTGAGCAGTAAACGGCTTAGGGATTACGATGTTATCGTGGCTATGGAAACTCGGCATAGGGATTACGTGTTTAGTTTATGTCCAGAATGCGCAGATAAGATTATAGTGTGGAATGTTAAAGACCCATACTTCATGGAAAAAGAAGGCGCATGGAAAGTTTACGAACAAATCAAAGAAAAAGTAACACAACTAGCCAAAACACAATAAAACTCAAAGTGTATGATGATTGAATAAATACTGTCCTAGTTGCACTCTGAAACAGCTTTCATTTTCTTTAGACCATTTTCATCTCAAAAAGTGTCGAAGACTTGTTATAATACATATTTTTTGCTTGTTACCTTTGATGGTGTTATTGTGACTATTCTTACTGCTTCTAGTTCTTTTTCTCTGTTTCTTCCCGGCTTGTTCATGTACGCATCAAAGTTTTCTGAAACACAGTATTTATCAATTAGCTTTTGCAGGTAAGGTATCATCTCCTCTTTGTCGCTGATAATCTCCGCCTTACTAAACAATATCACACTCTTAAACATGGACGCATCCGACAGCGCTTCATCCACTTCAAAACGCACGTTCGCATTCCGCCTCAACGCATCTATCTTCAAACCCTTACTGCAAGTGTGAAAGAAAACCTTACAATCACTATACCCAAAACCAGCAGGCACAACATAAGGCGTCCCATTCTTAAGCACCACGCCCAACCTGCCAACACGAGCATAACACAAAAACCGCTCAACATCTGCCAAACTCATGTCCTCCGCACACATAAACGCACACCAACCAAACACACAAAACTTTGCACAGATAAAGCCTACGCAACGATACACACCTAAACACACGTTAGAAGTTAAGGTTCAACCTATTCATAAGGTGGGTATAACTTCCGCAGAGCAGCAAAAAAAGATAGTGAACATTACACTTTGCTTGCGATGATAATTGACCACCGAAATCACGCGTTTTCCGACAAACGGTCTTTATCAACCACAGCTACAGTCCAATTTCCATACCTTATCTAAAGAATAGAAACAAGCCCTCCTACAACGTTGCTAACCGCGAAAGCCAACCAAACCCCCAAAGAAGCCATTCCTAAAGTAAAAGCTAAAACATAACCCAAAGCTAATCGTATTCCCCAAAGCCTCGACACACCAACAGCCGTTGGAAACACTGTGTGCCCTGACCCTCTTCCAGTAGACATGGCATTTGCAAACAAACCAAAGAACGGAAGCGTCGGCAGTAACATCTGCATGAACAGTTCAGTCTCATTCACTATGTTCGGGTCATCCGCAAACACGTCAACTACAGCTCTTCTAATTGGATAAATAATGCCAGCCACTAACACCATGAGAGCAAATATCAAAAGAGCCGCTTTAAACGCAACCTCCCTAGCCCTTCTGCGGTCTCCTGCTCCCAAACTTTGCCCTATCATTATAGCTGGTGCACCACTCAGCCCCCACAACGCAGCATCCACAATGTCCATTATCACAAACCCTATGGAAAAAGCAGTAGCCGCAAAAATGCCTAACATGTTAACAAGCCTAAGTTGCATAAGGAAAGCAAAGCCATTCGTCAAACCAAGCGTCAGAATCGGCAAACCTATACGCAAAAATAAACGAACCCATTCAGCATCTATCTCCCTAGTAAGCCTTATCTTAAGCTCAGGATAATCCCTCCTAAGCAAATAAGTCAAGGCACTTATCGAAATTATCTTCCCCAAAACATCAGTAAGAGCCGCACCCATAACTCCCAAACGAGGAAAAGGCCCAATACCCAATACAAAGAACGGATCTAGGATAACATTGATGCCCACAGATATTAAATTCACTATGGCTGGACGTTTAGTGTCTCCGACGCTTTGAAGTAACGTTGTATATGTTAACGTTATATAATTGAAAAAAACGTCGAAAGCTATCAAACCAGAGTAGTTCATGACATCCCCAAATATTTCAGACGGAGTAGACACAACCCAAGTGAAAATTAAGCTTCTAAGAGTTAAAAGCGAAAGACTTAACATGGCTCCAGCAAGAAAGGCCACGGTAAAGAAACGTGACGCTTCCAAACTAGCCTTCTTGTAAGCTTTGCCTCCAATATACTGTGATACCATGCTTAAACAAGCAGTTGTTAAAGCCATCACAAGCGCTTGGAAAAGCATTAAGACAGGCCACATTTGTCTAGGAACCGCCACCCTAATTTCGCTGTAACAGCTTAGCCAGTAAGCGTCTGCTACGTTGTAAATCACAACTACCAGTTGATTTACAAGAGGAGGCAAGTCCAACCAAAGAATTGTGCGAATAACTGGTCCGCTGACAATTTTATCTCGGTATTTGCTTATTTCAGGCGATTCTGCTGGTCCTTCAAAGTCATCGGACATAGACCTTTTTGAATATGGAACTAATCATAAAAGGTTTTTCTTACTGTCACGCATCAAATATGTTGCCATTTACATGAAAACTATTGGTGATTCCAAAAACAAAGTTGCGACCATTAAGCGGAACCAAAAAAATTACAAAATAAAAGTCCTCAAAAACAAATTCAACCACTAATTTTCGCCTTAATCTTTGGAATAATGTCCTTCTGCATCTGCGCTATACCAAAAGTTGTAATCCTATACTTGTCATCCCCAACCTTCACAATCATGTCACTTTTAACAAGCTCTCCAAGTCTTGTGCTCACAATCTTCGCACTCTTCCCAAGCTTAACCTGCAACTCCTCCTTCGAAACCGCATCACTCGCAACCAAACCCAAACCATAACCCACATTAGCCGCCAAAAGCCACAACAATAACGTCTCATTATCCGTAAGCCTATCCTTACTCACAAGCAAATTCGCTCCTTCCTTAGAAAAAGCAATCAAACCCTCACATGCCTTAACAAGCCCCTCCAAATCAACGCTTAACACAAGCCGCTTTGCAATATCAAAAGAAGGCAAAAACTCACCAAAAAACCTGTTTAGACTTAGCCAAACATCTTCGACATTACCCGAAAAAATCTTCTCGACATCGCCATAACGCACATGAATCGTAACACTCTGCTTGACTTCACTCACAACGCTCACCTTTTCGTCAAACTAAAAACAAAGTAGACATACCAATCATATTATTCTTATTTTCTTTCGCGCAACTATAACAAGCTTCTTCTGAATTTCATCCAACTTCACCTTTTTCAAAGCTGCATCAAGTAGTTCAATTATGTTAACCGATGTAGGCGGTTTCACCCTTACAACAATGACCGCCAGTGAGTCTCGAAAAACATCATGGTAAATGTAAGCAAAGTCAACATCAAGTGTAAGTACAATCATATTATTCTCTATAGCATATTTCGCGACAATCTCATCTTTGGCCCCTTGAAGACCAACATCAGAAACTACTTTAAAGTTTAGACCTTTCTTCACAAGCCATTCAACAACGCCTTTTGGCACATTTTCATCAATAAGCAAAATTTGAGGCAAGTTTCAGCCTCTAGAGAGTAACTGTCACTTCCCTTTCTAAAAGCTTTGACGCATAAAGCAGAGCAGCCCTCACGTCGTCTTCCTTGAGTTCTGGATACTCCTTTAGCACATCCTTAATGGTCATACCACTTGCAATCAATTCTATAATCAAGTAAACAGGAATTCTTGTACCCTTAATCACAGGCTTCCCAACAAGCACATTCGGATCAACAACAACCCTATCCAATAACTCTTCCATATCATTCACCTCTAAATGATTTGTAAATTCCTATGAATACATGCTATACAGTTCTATTTTAACCATTTCCCCTCCTAATGTGTTAGCATCCAAATAAACGGGTCTAACACCGTTGCACGTACACACGCAAAAACCTAACCCATCTTACCCCGAAGCCTAGCCAAAACATCATCCTCAACCCAACGTTCACCCTGCACAGTCAACTTAAACTCCGGCTTATTTGGGTCTGGCTTAAACACTTGCCCGCGCTTAGTCATCTCATTAAGTCTAGCCGGAACCATACACTTAATCCCGCTTGACTCCAAAAGCTTCTGAATCTGCGCAGCAGTGTTCTTCTTCTCCTCAGAAGCATACAAAGTCAACCCAATCGCTTCATAATGCGTAAGATTCTCACGAGCTATAATCACAGGACCTTCGGTCGTAAACTCCACGATACCTTTCAACTGGACACCTGAAGGAATAAGCTTGTTCGAAACAAAATCCGCCACTTTCTCCATAAAATCCTTCGGAAAACTTTCTAACAAACCCAAAACTTCTTGTGCACTTTCACCTTCAACCACAATCTCGCCGAAAGGCGTCTTAATCCGCGCTTCAACCTTCTTCATCAAATACCACCCACCCAAGCCAATGTCTCCTTCTCGGCAAGAATATACACGTGCCCTGCATCAGTCTTCCAACGCCTAACTTTTCCCTGCTTCACTAATCCCATGAGAACACCAGCCAAGACACGCCCGGAAAAATCAAGCCCATTAGCCTTTAGTGCCTCTTTCAACTCATCCATGGTCCTCGGACGCCATTTCCCCCAATCAGTCTCAAGAACCCGCAGAATAGCCTCGCCACAATTATCAGTATGCACAATTTTCGGATACTTCTGCGCTGGAGCTCCTGTCTCTTCTTTAGGGGCTTCCTTCTTAATCGTAAGTGTCGCCACAGTCTTAGGCTTAACCGCTTCAAAGGCTTTCTAAACATTAACCATCAAACTCGGCAAATCCTCAACAGTTCTCAAAACTTCCTCACGAGTTCCACTAATTTCCACTTCATACTCTCCCATCTTCACACGAAAACCAAAACACTCACGCTCATTACCCATTTCTCCCTCACCACTCAAATGCAAGTATCACACGACTACTTAAAGAGCATACTGCTTTTAGAATTTACGATTGTCGATATATGTCGGTTTCAGAAATAGCGTATTAAATATTAAGATGCACTATACTACATGTTGAACCACAACCGAGGAATAGACGTGGCAAAAAAAGGAATACTCGTATGGCTCTTCAGCACTTTAACCTTCATATCCCTCATCCACCTAACCGAAGCAATCTACGCTTTAGCCTTCAACGGCCAAACTAGGCTACTGCAGCTATACCCAATCATAAATGAACGATTACAAGCCATAACCCCCACCATTTATTTTGTGGCAACTGCAATCGCAACATTCATTTTCTGGGGAATCACATGCGCAGTTGCCTTCGAAAATCCAGTTGAAGCCTTCCTAAACAAGATACTTTCAGACGCCAAAACACAAACAGCAGTTGAAGCTCAGCTCCTAGAAGAAAAAAGCGAAATACTTGACATAATGAACGAAACAATAGAATCAAACAGCCAAAACTTGGCACAAGTCAAAGACATCATTTACAATGTGAGAACCGAAGTCAAAGAGCTTCAACCACTAAAAGAAAACGTGGAGAAAATAAGAACTGAACTGAGCAGTTTAAAGAAAGAGATTAAGAAAATAGAAGAAAAAGTGCAGTTTCCAAGCATCTGTCCCGCATGTGGAAAACCGTTGCTTCCAGAATTTAAAATATGTCCCTACTGTGGAGAACCAATAAAGGTGCCGTCAACGCCAGTTATCACACTTAAAGATTACAAGTAGCCTCGCAAACTATTTTGCAGCAGTCTTCAACTTCTCCTTTAATAGTTTACTAACTTGAGCAGCGTCGGTTTTGCCACGTAAATTCTTCATAATCATGCCCATGAGAATGCCGAAGCTGCCTTCGCCTCGTTCTTTAATCAATTTTTCATTTTCCTCAACTATCTTGTCAATTAGGACTTTTAGTTCTTTTTCGGAAATTGTTTCCAAACCAAGAGCGCTAATTGCTTTCTGTGAGCTTTCGCCTTCATGTTTTGACAACCAAACGAACACATCTTGCACTGCTTCTTTTGTTAATGTGCCTGTGCTTACGTTTTTGAAGATTTCTCTAATTTGAGCGTCGGAAACTTTGTCCACTTCTACGCCTTCACGTTTTAAAGCCTTCAATGTTTCGGTGAGGAAGGCTGCGACGGTTGTGGGTGAAACTTTGCTTTCTGTCACGATTGTTTCGAATAATTGGCTGTATTCTGAATCCATGATTTGTTTGGCTAGTTTTTGGTTGAGCCTGTACTCTTTCATTAGGCGTTCGAGTTTTTGTTCTGGGAGTTCTGGCAGTTGTGCGCTTATTTTTCTTATGTAGTCTTCGGTTATTTGTGTTGGTGGTATGTCGGTTTCTGGATACATTCTTGCGGCTCCGGGTCTGGGTCTCATGTATCGTGATGTGCCGTCAGGGTTTGCGCCGCGGGTTTCTTCTGGCACGCCTTTTGTGGCTTCTTTGGCTCTTTCCACTACTGCTTTTAGGGCGTCTTTGGCGTTTTCTGGTGTGTCTGCGACGAAAACTACGGCGTCGTCGTTTTCTGCTTTGACAGTTTTCTTTAACGCTTCAACTTTTTCTGTTGTTATGCCATAAGCTGGTAGTTCGTCGGTGTGGAATATTCCGCCTACTCTTCCCCAGAAGCGTGCTCTGTCTGCCATTTCTGTTCCTAAGCGTAGGTTTGGCGCTAGTTCTTGTTTGAGTAAGTCTTTGAATTTTGGGAGTTTTACTGCTAAAACTTGTTGTTTTTTGTCTAGGGCTTTGCGGATGACTTTGCATTGGGTTTGCTTGAAGACATTGGTTACGTTGTAGAATTCTTCGGTTATTTCCGTTTCTTTGATTCCTTTTTTGTGGAGTTCTTGGCTTATTTTTATGAGGTTTAGTTGTCGTTGGACTTCGTATTCTATGACTAGCGGTAGCAGTTCGAGTTCTTGGACGCCTTTGATTTCTACGAGTGCACCGTTTGTTATTGATATGTTTAGGTCTTGACGTATTGTGCCTAGTCCTCGTTTGGCTTTTCCTGTGGCTCTTAATATCTTTCCTATTGTGAGTGCGACTTCTTCTGCTTCTTTTGGTGTGTTTATGACTGGTGCGGTTGCGATTTCTATTAGTGGTATGCCTAAGCGGTCTATGCGGTAGCGTATTGTGTTGTTTTCGCGTCCCATTATCCTTGCTGCGTCTTCTTCTAGGCTTATGTGTTGGATTGGGATGGTTTTTTCTCCGACTTTGATTTGTCCGTTTAGGGCGGTTACGCAGGTTCTTTGGAAGCCTGTTGTGTTTGAGCCGTCTATGACTGTTTTGCGCATTACGTGGATTTCGTCGACGGGTTTTGCATTTAGCATTAGGGCTACTGTTAGAGCTATTTCGACTGCTTCCATGTTTAGTGGGTGTGGTGGTTCTTCGTCCATTTCGACGAGGCATGAGGTTGTTGTGTTTGCTTCGTAGAGAATTTTTACTCCTTTTTGGAATTCAAAGTAGGCTGCTGGGTCTACTTGTCCTAGTTCGCTTTGGGTTGGGCGTAGTCTGCGTAGGAGTGTGATTTCTGGTTGTTCTTTGAAGAGTTCTGGTTTGCATTGGCAGAATAGTTTTGTGGCGGTGTCGAGTTGTTGGTGGATTTCTAATCCGACTTTTAAGCCGATTTTTTGGTAGTCTATTTGCATGGTTTTTTGTCTCCTTATTCGTCGTTTATTTTTTCGAGTGTGGTTCGTGGTGAATATTCGCCGGCGATGTTTGTTTTTAGCAGTGTTTTGGCTTCTTCTGTGTTTTGGGTTTGTCCGAGGGTCCACATGAGTTTGACTAGGGCGGTTTCTGGGAGCATGTCTTCTAAGGGGATAACGCCTAAAGCTTGTAAATCGCGTCCTGAGTCGTAGACGTTCATGTTTACTCTTCCCCAGATGCACTGTGAAGTCATGGCTACTATGACGTTTTTGTCTATGGCGTTTTTTACTGCTGTAAAAAGGTAGTTCCCTACGTGTCCTAGTCCTGTTCCTTCGAGGATTATGCCTTTGTAGTTGTTGTTTACGTGCCAGTCGATTATTGCGGGGTTTATTCCGGGATGGAATTTTATGAGGGTTGCTTTTTCGTTGAAGTTTGGTTTTAGTGTTAATTTTCTTGTTGGGTCGCGTTTTCTGTAGTTGTTTGTTAGCATGTGTATGTTTTGGTTTTGTATTTTGGCTAGTGGAGGCGTGTTTATGGATTTGAAGGTGTCTCTTCTGCTTGTGTGGCATTTGCGGACTTTGGTGCCTCTGTGGAGTGTTATTGTAGTGTCTGATGGTGTTTCGTGCATGGCTATGGCGACTTCGGCGAAGGGGGCATGTGCTGCTGCGGTGACTGCGCCTATGAGGTTTGTTGCGGCGTCTGAGCTTGGGCGGTCTGCTGAGCGTTGCGAGCCAACAATGATGACTGGGACGGGTAGATTTTGGAGTGCGAAGCTTAGGGCTGCGGCTGTGTAGCCCATGGTGTCTGTGCCGTGGGCGATGACGATGCCATCTGCGCCTTCATCTATTTGTTTGGCGACTGCTTTTGCGATTTCTGTCCAATGCTTTGGAGTTATGTTTTCGCTGAATAGGCTGAACAGTATGTGTGCTTCTATGCGTGCTGTGTCTGCGAGTTCTGGGACTACGCTGTATAGGTCGTTTGCTGTTAGGGCTGGGCGTACGGCGCCTGTTCTGTAGTCCACACGGCTGGCGATTGTTCCGCCGGTGCTTATTATGGCTACGCGTGGGAGTTGTGGGTTTTGTTTGGGTGGTGGTGGCGGGGTGAATGTGGGTTTTGTGCCTTTGCCTGTTCGTTCTATTTTTGTGTTGGGTGTTATGCGTATGCCGATGTTGTAGCCGCTTTTTAGTTTGATGACTATGTGTTTTTGGTCTCCGTATTCTGAGCGTGGGATTAGGATGCCTTCGTAGGTTTCGCTGTTTCGTGTTATGCGTATTACGTCGCCTATTTCTGCCTTAGCCCGTTTGATGGCTTCTAATGCTTCGCCTTTGTAGCCAGAAGACTCCTCTTTTTCGCTCATTTTCTGGTTCTCCAACATTTCAATTGGTAGAAGGGTTGTTATTGTGTTTAACTTTATCGCATGTGTTGGTGGTTGGTTTTGGAGAGTGATATGTTTTTTATATTATGGGTTGATTAAGAGATTATTGAAGAGTTAAAGGGTGAAAATCAGCTTTTGGGTATTCTTTAGTTTCGGTATGCGTGGAGAACGGGGGTTTCTTAATTGTGGAGTAATGCGTTTTAAGGTAACCCCATCTTAAGAATTATTTCTACGACAATGATTATTTGAGGCTAGGACGTTCTCTAAACTTCTCCGTAAGATGTGACAGAATTAGTTCAAAATCCTTCTCATCAATTTTTCTTATAGATGTTTGGAAGTAGCTGTACCATTTCTCTTTATTTTGAATGAAGTTTAACCTTTTAATTAGAGGCCGGATACTTGTTGGTTCTTTTAAAAAGAGTTTAGGTTTTATTTTAAATCTTATAGGATAAACGCCTATAGGTTCTCCTAAAGCGCTTGTGGTCTCTTCGTAGTAAGGGTTTGATGTTATCTCTATCACTCCAAAAATTGATGAGAAGAATTTCACATAAGCAACGGCCTTATCGCCTTCTCTAATTTTTCTAGCCCTTTTTTTATAACCGCCTTTCAAAACCCAGTACCCACTTTTTAATAAGGCAGTCCATGAATCCTCATCGCCGACAAGTATCCAGTAGTTTGTCATTTGAAACCAATCCTTTATGATTAGGGAGTACTTCTTGTTGCTTTAAATATATCTCATTTAAATAAAGCTTTTATGCACTCCAAAAGAAGCTGAAAAAGGATTCTGGCATAAAAGTTATTAGAATATGTTATGCTTAAACAAATAACGATGGTCAGCAAGATTCTTCAAAAAATGGAATGCCTACTGGGATTTATTTACATCCCATCTAGTGACACACCTCAACTTCTTAAAAATGTCACGCTACCATGCATTACAACATTGAATGGTTATGAAGCAAGGGTCGATAGATACGGACGAATTTGGTCTGAATATCTTAAGAAGAAATTTGCGGTGGGCACTGAAATTGAAATAATAAGAACCGTAGAAGGTTATCATATTTTTCCTATAAATGTCAAGGAGAACTCAACTTCTTTCGAAACGGGGAAAAGAGATAAAATCGAGTTTGTTAGTTCTGATATGGGAGAGAATGTGAAAACTTCCATTATTGAACCCTATTTTCAAGCTGGTTCGATTTGTATTTTCAATGATGATATTCTTAAAACGGGAGTAATAGAGAATAACGGCGTTGATCTTATTGTTACATCTCCACCATACGATGTTGACATCAAATATGAAAATTACAATGACAGTATTCCCTATGATCAGTATCTGGACTTCACGAGAAAATGGTTGAAAAGATGTTATGATTTTGCTAAAGATGATGGGCGATTATGTTTGAATATACCTCTTGACAAGAACAAAGGCGGCCAACATAGTGTCTATGCTGATATAACAACAATAGCTAAGGAAATTGGATGGAGATATCAGTCAAGCATAATCTGGAATGAGCAGAATATATCTAGGCGGACTGCATGGGGGTCTTGGTTAAGCGCCTCTGCACCTTTTGTTATAGCTCCGGTGGAAGTTATAGTAGTTATGTACAAGAAGATATGGAGTAAAATGCACAGAGGTACGTCAGACATCTCTCGAAAAGAGTTTATCGAATGGACAAATGGTGTATGGAATTTTAGTGGCGAGAGTAGAAGCAGAGTTGGCCATCCTGCACCTTTTCCGGTTGAGTTGCCAAAGCGATGTATAAAATTATTTAGCTTTGTCGGAGACACCGTTTTAGATCCTTTTCTTGGAAGCGGCACGACTTTAATCGCTTGTCTGGAAACGGAAAGAATCGGAATTGGTGTCGAGATTAACAAAAATTACTGTGACTTAGCAATAAAACGATTAAAAGAACATGGCATATATCAAAAGAAACTACTGGAAAGTGTCTAGGTTTTTTCTGAAATAAACAAACTTTGACATTTCCTCCCCCCATCTAGTAAGGTCTGCAGGTAATTCGCTTAAACTTCTGACAATTCCTCCAAGAACAGTATATTCTTTTGGTTTTTTGTTTTTACAGAATTCTTCCACATTCTCTACATACACGCCATCTAAATAAGTTTCGGCAAGTATCCTATCTTTTGTAGGCGTCTCAAGGGTTCCCATTCGGAAGCCCATTTACCACTTTGCCCACGTCCTGCGTCCGGCGTAGCGAGAACGAACTTTACTTTCGTCAGCATTCTAAATAATAGGCTATAAAACAGAGTTTCTGTGAAGCGACCGTGTAGGCTAAGTTTACAACTAATGACTGCAATTGGTAAGTTATCTTTAGCAGCAACTAAATCAATGTCGCCCCAAACTGATTCTTCTATGGCCGAAACTTTGGTTGGAATGGAAAGTTTCTTCCATAAAATTGAATTTCTAGATATTTCACTTCCTTTCAAAATCTTAATATTTGTTTGCCTCAGTTTCTCTAAAAGAAACAATTGAACATAATTTTCCCATTTTCCGCCGGCTTTTACTACTCTTGATTGACGTTCTTTAGCTGTTTCTTCACTCAAGTGTTACCACACAATATCGAGGTGCATACAGTAATGATTTAAATTTATCGCAAAAATTCTATATCCATTTTTGATCACATGAATATAAATCAAGGGTTAAGCATTATCTAATTGCCTTCACCATTTTTGGACAATTACCCAAAAACTCTAGAGGATAAGGCCGCCTATTGACTATTTTCCATGTTAAAACACCCATTAAAGTTCAACCTATTTATAAGGGGGGCTATACCTTCCGCAGAACGCAAAAGACAACCAAGTTTTCCTTATTGCTAGTCGCTTCAACCTAACGCTTTTGACATGTATGTTCCATCATACTTATAGCCAAACCGCATATAATACCGCTTTGTTCCCAAAGCACTAATAACCAAAATCTTCCCAAAACCATACTCTTCCTTCGTTATCCGTTCTGCTTCACCCAACAAAATTCCGCCATAGCCCTTATGTTGCCATGCTTTAGCTAAATGCTTACCAACAGGCACCAAAGGACCATAAACATGCAACTCCCGCACAACCGCACAAGGCTCCGCTTTTATCTCTGGTCTATGCGCTTTCGCTGAAGGAACACGCAAACGCAAATACCCAACCAAAACATCATTCTCCACATCCTCAGCAGAAATAAACACTTCGTCTCCTTCAGAAGCCACATAACGCCTAACCAAAACCTTCACGTTATCCGCATCAGGCTTAACACCATCCACCAACATTCTATGCCCAACCTCCTTACAACGAATACACCCACACCGCACACCCTGCTCCCTAAGCTTCTCCTGAACCAACTGACGCAAATTACTACGGTTAACACCCGCAACAATTAATGGCGCTGGAATATCCCGCTGAACACGCATAATACGAACCCAAAAAGGAACAAACTTCTTAACCTCCACAATAAAGTTAGCCGCCTCCTCATTCGTGTAAGGCTTATACTCGCCACGCAAATACCACTCATAAGCCCTCGTATCCTTCAAAACCAAACAAGGATAAATCTTAACCATATCAGGCTTATACGCCGAATTCGCAAAAACCTCCTTAAAAACCTCCAAATCCCGCTCAAAACTCGAACCAGGCATTCCAGGCATCAAATGATAAACCACCTTCAATCCAGCATCCTTCATTATCCGCGTAGCATCCGCAACATCCTTAACCGTATGCTTCCTACCAACCAAACCATAAACATCATCACTCGGATTCTGAACACCCAACTCCACACGCGTCACACCCATACTAAGCATGTTATCCACATGCACCTCCTTAGCCCAATCAGGACGCGTCTCCACAGTAACGCCAACATTACGAACCCTACTAACCTCAGCATTCTTCTTTGCTTCCTCAAACGTTACTGACTCCTTTTCTGTGATAGCATCCAAACAACGCCGCACAAACCATCTCTGATAATCAACAGGCATAGCAGGAAAAGTACCACCCATCACAATCAACTCCACCTTATCCACATTATGCCCAATCGCTTTCAACTGACCAATACGACTCTTAACCTGCAAATATGGGTCAAACTCATTCTGCAAACCACGCATCGCAGCAGGCTCAAAACCCGTATAGCTCTGTGGCACACCAAAAACTGGACCACCAGGACAATAAGCACACGGCTCTGGTTGCGGACAAGGATAAGGCTTCGTCATAACAGCCACAACCGTCACGCCAGAAATCGTGCGTGTGGCTTTCCTCCGCAAAAGTGGCAACAACTTACCTTTCTCGTCTGGCTTGAGCAAACGGATAATTTCAGAGTTCGACGGCACCTTCTCAAGCTGATACTTCGCTGCGACTCGCATCTTAGTTTTGTTAACATCACCTCTTGTAGGCGTTGGAATTCGCATCAAGATTTCAACAAGTTCTCTTAAGGCTTTGCTCGTGCTCAAACCTACGGCAACCACAGTAAATAGCATAGAAGAAACAAATAAACCACGCTAATCACGCAGTTACTTTCCAGCATAGACCACTTTTCCATCAACGATAACCATTTCCACTTTAACATCCTTAATCTTATCTGGCGTAATTTTAGTCATATCATCTGACAGAATGGTCAAATCTGCAAGTTTTTCAGCTTCAATCGTTCCTTTTTTGTTTTCATCAAACGAAGCATAAGCTGCATTCAAAGTATACGTTCTAAGCGCTTCTTCTATCGTGAGTTTTTCTTCTGGAAAGCTTTTTCTTGCAACTGCAGCCCAAACGCCCAGCAACGGACTTATAGGTTCCACTGGACAATCCGAACCGGCAACAACAACCAACCCTTCTTTCATCAGCGTCTTAAACGGGTAAACCCAACGCGCTCGAGCTTCGCCAACACGGTCAACAACCCAAAAGTCCGAAACAACAAAATGCGGCTGCACAGAAGCTATCAAACCTAAACGTTTCATGCGCTTAATCAGTTTTGGATTGAGAACGGAACAATGCTCAATTCTATGTCTATGATTTTCCCGTGGAAACTCATGCAAAGCCTTTTCATAAGCCTTCAAAACGGCTTCCACAGCACAATCACCTATCGCGTGAACAGCCAACTGCAAACCAGCCTTGTGCACTTTTGAAACAAGCCTATTCAGTTTCCTCTGCGAATAAAGCATCATGCCGCACGTTTCAGGCTTATCGGCATAAGGCTGCTTTAAGGCTGCAGTTCGTGCGCCCAAAGAGCCATCAGCGAAGAGTTTGACAAATCCTATCTTAACCATGTCATTTCCAAAGCCGGTGAGCAGTCCTAAACAAATTAATTCCTCTAAAAGGTCCACTGGAAAGCCCAAATAAACCCTTAAAGGCAGCTTTCCTTCAGCATAAAGCCCTTGTATTATGCGCATTTCTTCTGCAGAATTCAGAAGCCAATGAACACCCGTAAGTCCAGCTTCAACTGCTTTTCTACACGCCATAAGGCAGGCTTCTTCAAGCTCTTTTGGATGTGGCTTTGGAATGACTTTCCAAACAAGCTCCATTGCATTTTCACGTAAAATTCCATTAGGCTCTCCATTGGCTTCGTTCAAGTCTATTTTTCCACTTTCAACCACAGTTTCCTTAGTTATTCCAGCCATCTGCAAGGCTCTAGTGTTCACAACGGCTATGTGTCCACAAACGCGAGTTAGAAAAACAGGCTTATCTGCAACGGCAGCGTCTAAATCCCAACGTGTTGGAAGGCGTTTTTCAGCGAATTTTTCTTGGTCCCATCTGCCACCTAAAATCCAGTTTTTCATAGAGTTTTTGTATGCGTAATCTCGGAGTTTCTGCTGCAATGCTTTTATAGACCGCGCATTTCTAAGGTCTAAGGTTTGTAGGAACTGCCCAAAGCTTGTCATGTGCACGTGGCAGTCAACAAGTCCAGGAATTACTGTTTTATCTTTTGCATTAATAACTTGTGTTTTGTTGCTTATGTATCTGCGAATTTCCTCGTTAGAACCCACAGCAGCAATTCTTCCATTGCGGATGGCTACTGCTTCTGCACGTGGCTGTTTCTTGTTTAGCGTTATCACCTTAGCGTTTAAAATTACAAGCTTAGCTTCCAGCATGCTTCGAAGTATCTTTAAGAAAAGAGATAAAAGTTTAGTTCCTTTTCACTAACAAGACGCGTTTGCCTGTTTTTGCGGCTATGTGCTGGTTATACCCTCTTATAAATAGTTTGAAACTTCTGTGTTCTAATGCCTTGTTAGGATAGAAGTTTAATTGTTGCCTAAACCCAGTTTTGTCCAGGTTTTCTCTGCAAAACCAGCCTTTTCTCATAATTGCGCTTGTTTCTAAAGCGTGGGCTAGGACTTTTCTTATGAGTAGGCTGAATCTTTGGAGTTTGAGACCTGACTTTTCCAGCCTTTGAAAGCGAACCGTGAGTCGGCATTTAAATACACCGTTCCTAGCAAAAGCCTACAGTAACTCTTAAACCTTTTTGTATAACATTTCATTTGCAGGCGGGGGTCGCCGAGCATGGCCAAAGGCGTAGGCTTCAGGAGCCTATCCCGTAGGGGTTCGTGGGTTCAAATCCCACCCCCCGCATCAAAAATAAAGCTTTATAACTACGTATTTTCGCGAAATAAACCAGATTTAAGGCTTTATAAGTGGGGGCTTAGATTTCAACACAAATTTACTGGTAAAAGGTCCCTACAGTCGCCGTAGTTAGAGGCGCTTAGTATCGAGTCTGTCATAATTTTAAAAAGAGGGATAAATGGCAAGTAAATTTACTAGTTTCTCTTATTTGTCTTCAAAACTTGTGGAGTAGTGGCATATTTTAAAAAGTGTTCAGCAATTAATAACTGTTCGTGAGTCAAATTGGTTGAGCGAGTTTACTTGGATACAAACGTGTATTGCAGACCTTTTAACGATCAAAGTGATAGGCGAATTCGAATTGAATCAGGTGCCTTCATCGAGATTGCCGATGCCTCTTTTCGCGGTAGAATAATTATTGTAAGTTCTGATTATGTAAAATTTGAGATTGAGAAAATCCTAGATCCGTTGAAGAGAAAAGATGTAAGGGGTTTCGAAAGGACTCTAGCTTCACTGAATGTATCCAGTGTTAAGCGGGTAATTTCTTTAGCGAGAAGATTCTCTGCCAAATGTGGCTTAAATCCTTTGGATGCATTACACGTTTCTTCCGCTTGTATAGGAAAGGTCGACTGGTTTTTGACATGCGACGATGCAATTTTGCAAAATGGTCACTGTATTGAGGAACTTGCAACTAAAGAGGGATATAGGTTAAAAGTAAGAAATCCCATTAATTATTTAGAAGAAAAGCATAGGTGAAAAAATGACTGAGACCCAAATAGCAACAGTGGAAGTGCCCTTTGAGGCGCTAGTAAAAGAACTTGGAGCAAGAAGAGCCATAAAATTCCTAAGTGAAATTAGACGGAAATATGGCGACTCTGTAGTAGAGCTCAGAAGTGCTACAGAGAACCTGACAATAGAACAGATTGAAAAAGAGATTAGACTGTTGAAAAAAGAAGAAAAGGTATAAAACTAAAGATAAATCACGCACAGCACCGCACCAAATTTTGAACACGTTTTCTCAAACTAATGATTTTTACTGGTAAATTTGTGCGTAAATCCCACCCCCCGCATCTGAAATCAGAGCATATTCTGAGCTTATTTCAGCTAAATAAACCCAATTTGGGATGTTGTGGTTGGGGGTTGAAATTTGAACACGTGTTTACCGGTAAAAACGCTTGACTTTTGTAGCTAGGTCCTTTCTGCCATTAGTACGTGCAGTTATTTTTTGTGCCGTTCGATTCTTTCGTGTTTTTGTGTTTTTCTGCGCCAGTCTCGTTTTCTCTGTGTTTTTATGAGAGCCCGACCATAGTTATATTGAGAATCGTCTTCTGTTCGGTATTGATTGATGTTTTTGTAAAAAGCTGAGTAGTCTATCTGATTTTGTTGAAGAGCCCTAATATTCTGATTTAGCTGTCTTTTGGTTTCGAGGTCGGTTGCTTTGTCATAGATGTTAGAGTAAGTGAGATAAGCGGCATGGAATTTAAAGTCAGAAGGGTTGTCGACTAAGAGCTTTTCTGGCGAAGTTGATTCGTTTTTCTCAGATTCCTGAGCCATGGTTTTCCAAGCTTTATGACAGTCTAAAACGAGAGCTTGACTTTTATAGATAGCGGACGTTTGCCTTATGCTGGAAGAATCGACAATATCAAAATCTGCAAAAACGAGATCCAAATGAATTAACCTGAGTACTCATTTGAATCCTCTGGGATGCTTGTTCATCCAGTTTATGGCGAATGCTTCCGCTTTTGATTCGGTCGCATACTCTGGTGATATCGCTCTGCCTTCTGTATCATCATTTTTTGCCGTAGGAAATAGCATTACTAAATAGTGCTCTCCAAATTCTTCCTTTTTAACAATAAGATTCTGTCCGGTTGTCGCATTCACGTATCCTCTCTGATTGTCTATTTTTCTCCAGCCTTTTACTATTTTCACAAATCATTCCTCATGTACTGATGCCAAAATGCTACCATGAGCGCGGTTATGAGGTACGCGCTTATTTTAGTTGGGAGGGGTCCAAGTTTTCGATGTTGCTGAGCGTTCCATTTTTCCCAATGCTTAATTGTCTTTCACCTCTAAATGTGGATGTTCGTGCATTCTCGATCTGGATGGTGTCCCCTACAGAGATGGAGTTTATCTGTTCATTCCATAAGCACAGTTTGATTGTTCCAGTTTCGTCTGCTATCAGAGCGTTAGTTACACTAGCGTAGTTTCCAAACCGCGTAAAGACAGATTTCGGTCTTGGAATTTCCATAACTTTTGCCTTCAGACTAACTTGACTCATTCCAGTCCGCAAATCCCTGATGGGAAGAGAATGTGATCCTTTATTCTTCTTATCCAGATGTCTGCGAATCGTGTCAGTTTTCATGAAATTTTTGACGGGATTGTTTCGTTCCAAGAGAAATTCTTTTGGTATTGGAAATTGTGCAACAACTCTAGAGCTGTCCATGATCAAAAAGATGTCTTTATCGCGTGTTTTGCCGCGGCATTCAATTGAAAGTTTTCCACATTTGGCTTTTTGATTTTCTTCTGCTGAGATTAACGCGTAAAAAAGTTTGTCAGAGTCAACCTCGTATTTTATTGAAAGCAAAACAAGGTATTCACCGGCTGATACTTTGTTTCTCAAGGCTTTTCTACTCTTTTTCCCCCATTACTTCCATTATACAGACCATTTTTGGACAGTTTTAGAGATCTTTTAGAAGGCTTAAGAGCTGATCTTTCTTGTTGAAGTTTTTGTTCTTTTCTGCTTCTAATATCGCATGTTGCACCCAAAAAATGCGGGGCAAAAATGTCATCTATACGCGAAAATCTAGTTTCACTTCTAATATGCATTAAAATAAGAAAAAAAGGGTTTATTTTTTTAACTGGGCGGTGCTGCAGCAGCTTCCGTTGGATGTTTCACGAAGGCGACAAAGGCTATTATTGCTGCGACCAATGCAATCCAGAACCCATAGGACAGATATGATGACCAGTTCATTGTTACTTCGCCCATGCTTATGGAACCTCCAGAAAACAAACCTATCCCTGATACTGGGATTTTTGAAAGTTCCATTTGCAAGCCGACGGCAAAGATTATTATTGAAAGCAAAGCAAGAACTCCACCGCCAAGGAGAATAGTCTTTCCCTTTGCCATTATACTGCCTACTATTGCAAATATTCCGCCTATGATGATTAGAGCGAGAGCAGTCCAAACGAACCAAGTCTCTATTGTTACATCAACAATTGTTCCTACTTGATATAAATATAAGTCGTATGAAACGGCGGTTAATCCTGTTGCACTGGCTGAAAATGTCCACCATGGTAGTGCTATGCTGACGAATGCTAGTATCCCAGCGATGATGCCGATGTAGTTTGGTTTCAACATTTTTCCTCTTTTCTATTAGCATCTTTTATCTATGTATATAAGATTTGCTGAATGATTTTAAACTCTGGGTTTAAATTGCCAAAAAGAGATGTTTTCTGAGAGATTTTTCTGTTTCGTTTTAGAATCTCTCGCTTTAGTTCTTAGATAAAATTTAAGTGAACTAAACGTTATTTCTTAGATAGAGTGAAACCATAATGGTAAACGTTAAAAAAGTCAATCTTAAAGAACCATTGAAAATCGAAAATATAACCATTAGAAAAGACCATTACTTTCCAAATGCATATGTTGTTGACCTTCCCTTAGACTCAGAGCCAGACCATGTTTGGCAAGATATTTTTGAAAGAGAATGGCAGACCAGCATGCATCTTTGGGACAGAAAACTCTTCTTAATCGGTGACACGCTAAGGCTTGTCGCAACTCCTGAAGATATGGAGGAGAAGATAGGCTGGGTGAAAGAAGTTATTGCAGCGACGAATAAGGGTGTTGAAGAGTACAATAGACGCATAAGTGTTACTGTGGAAGCAAAGCCGGAAACACAGCGAGCAATGATTGAGCATGACGAGATTATAGAGAGAATAAGAACGGCATTGAAAAGAGTGCTTCAAGCTTAAAGACTTCTGCAGATATTATACTCAAATGTTGCCTTCATAAACGCTCAGCGACTAGCTTATTCCCCTGCGAATAAAGTCTGACTTTTGGCGCGTGTCATTTAAGCGCCCATTTTATCCACATGAGCGCTACTATGCCGCATGCAATGGCTCCTGAAGCGATTAGTATTGCGAGTTTTTGCCAAAAGTCGAAATTACCGGCGAAGAAAGCCAGATAGAGCACTATGAAAGCTAGCCAGCCTACGCCAATGATGACTGTTGTTGCGACTTTTGAGCCTAGTGAGTTCATGGCAGTTACGTTGTTTGGAGAGCTAATATGCTTTGTGTTCGTTTCGCTAAGTTTGTTCGCATTTGGTCGGTAGCGTGTTTTAGGCTTTTTGATATATTAGAAAATAAATACTCAAAGAACAGTAACTGTTGTGTAAGAGGCGAGATATGAATGACTAAGGTTAGAGAGGTTTATTTCTGCGAGATATGTGGCAATAAGGTTGAAGTCTTGGAAGCGGGAAAAGGCACGCTGGTTTGCTGTGGTAAACCAATGAAACTCGTAAAGTAGAAATTATGCTAAGAAACGGTGATGGTGATGAATCATGAGCGAAGTGCGATACTATAAAGGAAAATACAAAGTTAAGGTTTTAACGGAAAGTCGAGGAAACTGGATTATAGAAGCTCTTGAGCCCTTTGAGGATATTGTTTATGGTGAAAAAGTAGAAGTTAAAACTGGAGGAAGGCGTATTGTTGCTCCTAACTTGCTTTTTAAGAGAAAAAGTTTGCCTCCACCGCCAAAAGAGCACGTTTACGAGCTAAAAATGGAAAAGAAGCTCAGGCGATTAATCGCAAAAAGAGAGAAATGAGCAATGAGTGGAAATCGCCCTTTTAGAAATTGTAGAGAAATTGTGATGTGCACGCTTGCCATTTTCTCTTTGCGTTCTGCGGAAGGTATAGCCCCCTTATAAATAGGTTGAACTTTAATTTCTAACGTGCTTATATGTATGGAATAATTGGTCTATTTAAGCTGTTCAAAAACTTGAACTCTTTGACTTGAACATGTGACCGCGCTGACATTGCCCTATCTAGTGTTCCAACGCAGCGAGTGGTGGACGGGGCGGGATTTGAACCCGCGGCCTCCACGAATTTGGCGTATTGTTGCCAACGTGGCGATCATACCAGGCTGATCTACCCGCCCATGTTAGACTAACATTTTTGGATATGCTATAAGTGTTTCTTAACCATAATGCAAGTACTGTTTTAGTATATTCTCGATTTTGCCTGGTTTGTCTGCTAAGCTTTTCCACAAATCTTTGTCCTTGTAAGCTCTCAATTTTTCTATTGTCTTGTCAATTAGTTTCTTGGGAAAAACGCCGTTTGCTTCGTAAAAACGTCTATCTTTCCGGAGATGCTTTGCAGATTCGTTGCATGAGCGTGGCAAGGCTTTAAGTCTTTTTCTTTTAGTGCTAAGGGCTTCAGCATGCAAGTTCTCGGCAATTTTCATTGTTTCTTCAGAATTTTCCAACCCATAGTTAACGGCAACTGCTATTCCAGCAAAGAGCAGGTAAGTGTTCGCAAAGGGGTCAGGTGCTCGGTACTCAAAAGTTTCTTTGCAGTTATCTTTTTCTACGTTTCCTTTTTTAAAACTCCACCATAAGGGAATGCGAATTAATGCTAAGCGATTACGGGCACTCCAACAAATGTTCATGGGCGATTCTTTGCGTGCAACAAAACGTAGGTATGATACTGACGTGGGGTTTCCAAAAGCTGAAAGACTTGGTGCAAACTTTAGTATTCCGCCAATCATTTTCAAGGCTTCGGTGCTCAATGTTCCGTTTGGATTCGAAACTACATTTTCTCCATTTTTTAACCCGCACAGGTGAATGTGCAGTCCGTTTCCGGCATGTTCTAAAGCTATTTTCGGCGAAAATGAAACTGAAACACCATATTTCGCGCATGTGTTTCGAATTATCCACTTTGCAACCGCGATTGTTTCAGCCATGTCCGCTAGATTCTGCGGCAAAAATTCTACTTCCTGCTGCTCCATGAGCATGTTATCCTTGCTTAGTGTCCAGCCAACTTCGCTGTGTCCATACTTCGTGCCAATGCCAACATTAGCCAACGTCACCAAAATTTCATTTCTTAAACTTTCAAATTTTGCGAAAGGAGCAGATTCATGATAGTTCTTGTCAAGCGTCCCAGGAAAAAGCATGTCGCTTTCCACCTTGGAAATTACGTAAAACTCTAATTCTGCTAGAGCCTTCAAGGCAACGCCACTTGAAGCGTGCAGTTTTTCTTCAGCTCTTGCCAAAACATTTTTTGGAGCGACATCCAACGGTTTGCCGTGCTCATCCAAATAATCACACAAAATGTTTAATGTAGGCACCTGTGAGAATGGGTTTATGAATGCTTTGTCAAGTCTTGGCACAATGTAAATGTCGCTTTTGCAAGGTTCAATAAAGGAGAAAAGATTCGAGCCGTCAACTCTTTCGCCAAATTCCAAAATTTCATAAATTCTGCTTGTGTCACTCGCTGAAAAACTCAAAGTTTTTAATCGCCCATCTTCGGGAATGTGACACAAATTTACTATTCTAATGTTGTTTTCGGTGACAAACTTGACTACATCATTCTTTTCAGAGAAGTGCGATGCTCTTTGCATGGGATTCTCTCCGTAGGTACGTTACTCTTTTGAAAGCTGCTATTTTAATCCTCTTGTAGAGTTCCATAAAAATTATGAAAAACCGCTTTTAAGCTTAAACTTGCCTGCACGCTTTCGTCAAAAATAGAGCAAATTTTGAAACTTATGCTGGACCAGTTTGACACCTTGCTTTTGAGAGAAAACGTCAAAACAAGCTTAACAAATAAAAGAACAATTTTGGATACGTGCACTTTTGCGTCTATGAACTGCAAAAAATTATAAGGAATATATCAGATACCATACACGTTGAAAAAAGGAGTTAGATAACTTGAGATTAAAAAACGCGATTGTTTATGCTGGAATACTGATGGGCATTCTAATGCTTGGATTAATTCCATTTAATCGGGGATTTGCAGAAACAATGCCATCTCCCTCATGGAGAGTAAAGACCAATATGCCAACCGCAAGGTCACAAGCCGCGGTGATAGCTGGAGACGACGGACTAATCTACGTCATGGGCGGCTGGGCTGGCGGTTCTGTACTGAACACTGTTCAAGCGTATGACCCGATAACCGAGACATGGCGTAATCGAGCCCCAATGCCCGTTGCAGTCAGAGGAGCTGCTGTTGCCAAAGGGCCTAGCGGAATGATCTACGTAATCAGTGGAGGGGACGGCAGTGATGAAATAGCCGCGGTTCAAGCCTACAATACCACTTCAAATTCGTGGGCTATCAAGGCAGATATACCTATCAAAGCTTGGATGGCTGGAGCTGCAACAGGCAACGATGGCAAAATCTATGTAATAGGCGGCGAATCATATGAGGCTGGGCTCTATTACAGCAACCTAACACAAATATACGATCCAGTCACTGACATGTGGACTAATGGCACTCAGATGCTCACAGGAAGAAGCGAGTTGGGTGTGGTGAAAGGCGCAGACGGGTTAATCTACGCTTTTGGCGGGTACAACGGCACCGCTCTGTCTGTTGTAGAAGCATACAACCCTTCAACAGGAACATGGACCAAAAAAGCATCGATGCCTAAACCTAAATTGGAGTTTGGAGTAGTCCTGGGACCGGACAACAAAATCTACATTATAGGCGGAGGAGCCGATTATGTCAACAATGAAGCACCTTTCTATGACAGCGTGGAAGTTTACGACCCGAAAACTGACACATGGAGTACGCCAACATGGCAGGAATCCTATTTACCAACACCTAGAAAAGAGTTGGGCGCGGCTGTCGGCAAAAACGGAAAGATCTACGCAATAGGCGGATGTAACGGTGCTTATCTTCAAGCGAATGAAGAAGCAACCATTGTAGCACCGGAGAACCTGCGACCCACAGCTTACATTGACTCGATAACGCCAAATCCAATAGTTGAAGGAGAAAACATCACGTTTACAGGGCACGGCACAGACACCGACGGCTCAATCGTAGCCTACCAGTGGAGGTCATCCATTGACGGAGTGATAGGCAACACTGCAACATTCAAAACTTCAACCTTGTCAAACGGAACCCACACAATATACTTTAGTGTAAAAGACAATTCTGGGGCATGGTCAAACGAGGCAGTAGCCACGGTTACAGTCAACATTCCAATGACTGAAGACCCGCTCTATCAGAGCTTGAGCAATTTAATCAACCAACTGCAGCAACAAAACTCGGACCTAACTGACACAGTTAATGGTTTGACACAAAAACTTGACACGATGACATATGCACTTCTTGGAGCAATAATAGTAGCCATAGTTCTAGGCATAGCTACAATAGCGCTAATGGTCAGAAAGAAAACCCCACCTCCACCGAAGCCTCCAACCCAATAACCACTACAAGTATATCCATTCTTTTTCCTTCTCATTTTTAGCCGAAACAACATGACGTTAATTAGCCATAGAAAATTGCACAAACAAAAAACTGTTGGCAAGCGAAGTTACCGCTGAACGTAACAGTCGTCGCAAAATGCTTTTTGCACGTGTTAATGATATGGATGTAAAAGAGCTATTAAGAAAACGAAAATGGAAACAATATCCACATGAACAAGGCTATGGAAAACAACCATACTTGAGACCCGGTGAATATGCACTTTATTCTTAATAAGTATGGATACGTCTTCCTATGGATATGTTTTGAGGATTCGCTACGTTTATTTATAAAGAATGGGCATTATAGGTTGAAGAAAAGGGAGAAAGAGTAATGTCTAGGAAAGCTCCATCGAAGGACGAAGCCTTAGAAGCACTGGACTTTATAGTCAATGTTCTGAAGGAACACGAGAAAGACCTGGACCGCTTGATAAACGAGCTTGGGAACATAGCTGAAAAACTGGGCACTGCGGGCGAGTTTAGTGGAAAAATAGAGAAGGTCGAAGAAAGATTAACCACTTTGCAGAATGAGATTGCAAACTTAATCACATACTTATCAACCACGCATGAAGCTCCCCAACTGCCAATTCAAACTCTTCAGGAACAAAAAACTGAAACGCCCCAAACCAGAGAAGCCCGTGGTCCGCCAGTTATTCTGCGCTGTAAACAATGGGAAGACTTCCAAACGCTCGCTTATCAAGCCCAAACCTTATCCTTCCTATACAGAGAGGCGGAAAAAACTTTTCAGGCTGACGCTTTGAAGAATGGGCAGATAATAACGTATAGTGGTGAGCTTCCGAAGTATACTTCGCTTTTGAAAACGTGGCTTGCGAAACAGTTGGATGTGCCGGAAAAGAAGATTTTGGAAGGTATTTTGGCTATAGGCTGAATTACGCGTTAATGTTTGTATGTTCGTTTTATTCAGTAATCTTTTTATAGCTGGCGTGTGTCTTAAGTCTTACGATGCAATTGGAGGGCTAAGGTTGAAGGCTAAGCCACAATCAGCCAAGAATCGGTTTTTCCGTTTTTCGAAGCCTTCTCCTTTCTCCTCGATGACGGAAAGTGGCTGGTTGAGCTTGCCAAAAAACGATGAAAGCCCTCCACAAAAACGTTAAGGCGAACAGAATAATGAGCGAAAACGAACGCGTGATACGAAAGATTCGCGAAGAATTCTTAAAATTCGAAAAAACAATGGAAGAACTACACTTTCTCAAGAGCGTAGCACAAGACCTCAAGAGTTTCAGAAAAATGATGAAACTGAAAAAATACGATTAGCAAGAGCTTAAAGTATAACGTTTAAATATTGTTCGTCGCTATTTCTTTGGGAAACCCCAATGAACACTTCAGCTGAAAACATACACTTTTTCAACACCTTAACGCGGAAAAAAGAAAAGTTCGTTCCCCTAGAAAAAGACAAAGTTAAAATGTACACGTGCGGACCTACAGTTTACGATTACGCGCACATCGGAAACTTTAGAGCATTCGTTTTTGAAGATTTACTACGACGGTGGCTTGAATACCGCGGTTTTGAAGTAACCCAAATCATGAACATAACAGACGTTGACGACAAAACAATAAAAGGCTCACGAAAAAAGCAAATTCCCCTAAAAGAATACACAGAATACTACACAAAAGCCTTCTTCGAAGACATACAAGCCCTAAACATACAAAAAGCAACGCTTTACCCAAAAGCCACAGAACACATCCCTGAAATGATATCCCTAATCAAAAGGCTTTTGGAAAAGGGCTACGCCTACAAAGGCGAAGACGGCTCAATCTACTACAGCATTTCAAAATTCAAAGACTACGGAAAACTCTCAAAAATCAAAGTTGAAGAACTCAAACCAGGCGCGAGAGTGAAAGTCGACGAGTACGAAAAGGAAGAAGCCCGCGACTTCGCATTATGGAAAGCGTGGGACGAGGAAGACGGTGACGTTTTCTGGGAAACCGAGCTCGGTAAAGGAAGACCTGGATGGCACATTGAGTGCTCTGCAATGTCTATGAAATACTTGGGCGAAACATTTGATATTCACTGCGGCGGCGTAGACAACATGTTTCCGCATCATGAAAACGAAATCGCTCAAAGCGAAGCAGCAACAGGCAAAAAATTCGTTAATTATTGGCTTCACAACGAGCATTTGCTTGTTGAAGGCAAAAGAATGGCTAAGCGCTACGGTAACTATTACACTCTGCGGGATTTGTTAGCGAAAGGTTACCATCCCGCGGCTATACGTTACTTGCTAATGTCAACTCATTACAGACAACAGTTAAACTTCACATTTGAAGGATTAGAAGCAGCAAAAAACGCGGTAGACCGCCTAACAAGTTTCATGCATAGGCTCCAGGACGCGAACGGAAAGGAAAGCGGAGAAAAAATAAAACAGCTAATAGCTCAAGTGCAGAGAGATTTCGGCGAAGCCATGGATGACGATTTAAACATAAGCGTCGCACTAGCTGCACTATTTGATTTTGTTAGAGAAGTCAACAAACTTATGGATAATAATTTGCTCAGTAAGGAAGAAGCAGAAGAAGTTTACAATTTAATGTTGCATTTCGACAAAGTCTTAGGCGTAATAGGTGAAGCAAAAAAAGAAGAAAAACTCCCAAAAGAAGCCGAAAAACTCATCCGCAAGAGAGAAGAAGCCAGAAAAGCCAAAGACTGGAAAACAGCTGACAAAATTCGAGAACAACTCAAAGCCATAGGCGTGATTGTTGAAGATACACCTCAAGGCGTGAAATGGAAAATCGAAAAACACTAAACTTACATTCAAAGTAACGCTAAAGAGTTGTTGAGGTTTCTTTAATGGTTTACGGCGAGATGGGAAAAGAAGCGCTAAAATGGGCAACGCAGTTTGAGTTTGGCATAGACCCCGACTCTATGCCACCACAAGTTGTTATCACACCGCTTAAAGTGGAAGAATGCTTCAAACAATTCCAAGCCACAATCCGCAATATGGGATTAATCAACAAACGCGTTGGCAGTGGCTTCATGGTTTCAAAGAGGAAAAAGCAAGCACTGTTTTGTGAAGGCGGAATTGGCGCTTCAAGCTTCGCTGACGCAAGCTACATCCTTTGTCATTTAGAAAATGTAAAAGAGATACTGTTCGTCGGAACTGGCGGAGGTTTAGGCGAAAACGTAGAAAGCGCTGATATTCACATGCCCTCTTCATGTATTCGCTTAGACAAAGTGTTGGAGATATTTTTGCCGCTTGACGCCTCAGCAAAAGCCGATGTGGAATTGACTAAAAAATTGAAAAGCCACGTTGAACATGAAGTGCGAGACCTCGGCGTAAGAATCCACAATGGAATTCACGCAACCGTGCCCTTTTTCCTCTCCGAAACACGCGACTTACTTAAGAATTTGCAGAAGCAAGGAGCCTTATCAGTTGACATGGAGCTTTCAGTTCTTTACGCATTGGCAAACCATTTCCATAAAAAAGCTGCGGGCATTATAAGGATAGGTGATTTACCGTTAAAAGGGCTTCCAGCATGGAAATCGCGTTCTTACAAAAGAGAACTGAAGGACGAAGTGCACAAGAGAATATTACGGGCAATTCTCAACTACATTTTTACACCATAGTTTTGCCGTGAATATTCCAGTCATCAGTTGAATATTTTTCTTTGAACAGTCTCTCTGCAAGTTCACGCTCATAAAGTGTCAATTCGCCTTCCAGAAGTGGAACTTTCAAAGCTTTCTCGAAACCTTCAACCAACGCTTGATACGCTTCTCTTACTGAAACGTTTTTTCCAAGCTCCATTCTCAGCGATGTTATCTTGTTCTTTGCCACATCCACAACTTGCATGCACGTTCTTGCCCAAGGAACACGCAGAAAAGTGAACATTTTCTCCAAATCAACATTCAAAAGCAACGTGCCATGCTGCAAAACAACTCCACTTTTATGCGACTGTGCGCTTCCAGAAATTTTTTTGCCTTTTACAGTAAGGTTTGGACACGTTTTTTCGTTGCCAGTGTTGAAGTCAGCGGTTATTCCAAGAATCTTTAAGGCTTCGACTATTCCCTCGTAAACTTTCGCATAGACAGCGGTTATGTCTTTGGCGTTTAAGGCTTGTTTTTTGGCGATTACGCTGTAGGTGATTTCGTCTTTAGCGTCGTGGTAAACCGTGCCGCCTCCTGTTATCCGCCTAACCACGTCGACGCCGTGTTTTCTGCAGTTGTCCAAGTAAACCTCGCTGTTGACATCTTGAAACTTACCTACCGAAACAGCGGATGGGTTCCAACAATAAAGCCTTAACGTGTTTGTAGCTATGTTTTTGATTCTGGCGGTTAGTATGGCTTCGTCAACAGCCATATTCATGAATGCATTTTGGGTTTCAAGCTTTAGTAACCGCCACTTGTCCATTTGCAAGCCTCTGATGCCTTATTTCCATAATGTTTGCGTGATTGATTTTTATGTTTTGTTTAGCTACCGTTCCAGTTGATACGGGGCTCTATCCCCAAAATTTTTCTTTGCTATGGTAATTTTTCATGTTACAGTTTAAATATTAGTGTTGTGATTACTCGTAGCGAAGGGAAAAACTAAGCATGGGTTCAAAATCTCCAAGAGGCGAATTCGCCGCAAGAAAACTCACAGAAAAACGGAACAAGTTCCGTTGGAGTAGCATGTACTATAAACGTCGAATGCTAAGGCTAGACGTGAAAGCGGACCCGCTTGAAGGCGCACCCATGGGGCGCGGCATAGTTCTCGAAAAAGTAGGCGTAGAAAGCAAGCAGCCTAACAGTGCCATCCGCAAGTGCGTCAGAACCCAGCTTATAAAGAATGGACGGTCAATAACCGCCTTTCTGCCCGGAGACGGCGCATTGAATGTTGTCGATGAGCATGATGAAGTAATTGTTGAAGGCATTGGTGGTTCACGTGGAAGAAGCATGGGCGACATTCCCGGCGTGCGCTGGAAAGTGATAATGGTTAATGGCGTCTCGCTGAACGAGCTTGTTTATGGAAGAAAGCAGAAACCTGCACGGTGATAACGTTGAGCCAGAAGCAACAGGAAGAGAAAGAGATAAAATTTTTTGAGAAATGGAGTTACAAAGACGTCCAAGTTAAGGATTTGGGGTTACAACGTTACATTTCTCTAAAACCGCTTGTTGTTCCACACAGCATGGGAAGACATGAGCACACGCGTTTTCGCAAGGCAAACGTCAACATAGTCGAACGTCTCGTAAACAATCTTATGCGTCCGGGAAAAAACGCTGGTAAAAAGGCAAAAGCCATGAACATCGTAAAGCACGCGTTTGAAATAATCCATCTGCGAACGGGCAGAAATCCTATAGAAGTACTCGTTAGAGCTGTGGAGCATTCTGCGCCATGCGAGGACACGACACGCATCAGCTACGGCGGCATAGTCTACCACTTATCCGTAGACATTGCTCCCCAAAGGCGTGTGGACTTAGCTTTAAGGAACATTTGTGAAGGAGCAAGGCAAGCGTCGATAAACAATCCGCGTTCAATAGAAGAGTGCCTAGCCGAAGAGCTTATCTTAGCCGCAAACCACGACATGAAAAGCTACGCAGTGTCAAAACGCCACGAAACAGAAAGAGTAGCCCAAGCATCAAGATAGCAGCTTGGAAACTTTTAATTATTTTAGATGAATTTCGACTATGTCTCTGTCTTCCAGAACAAATGATGCTCCTACCTTTTGTGGACTAAAAGCAAGACGTTTAGCCCAAATTTTCGCAAAGTAAAAGTTTTCTTTGAAGTCGCTGTGAATGTTTTTGGCTAAGTCGTATACTGTCGCACCTTTTTTCAGAACAAAAGGCTTTCTGGAATAGTCTTTTTCATTTGGCTCTTTGGTGTAAACCCGTATGACATCAAGTATCTTGAATAGGGTTTCACCTAGCTTGTCTAAGCCGTATCCGCTGTTGCATGAAACTGCAATTATTGGCAGTTTGTCGCCAACATATGCCTTCAAAAGCATAAGATTCCCATCAGCGCCAGCCAAGTCAATCTTATTCGCAACGATAATTGCTGGCTTATACACAGTATTCTCAAAAATAGCGTCTTCAACCTCGTCAAGTGTGGCTTCGCCGGAAATTTTAACCACAGCATCCCCAATTCGATAGCTTTTCAGAAGTTCCTCAACATCTCGGAAACTGCAGTCAACAAGTCTGCCCAAAACGATTATCCGCAAACCAGCACCCATAAACTTACGTTCAATCTCCACTCTCGCCTTGGGTTTGCTAACGAGAATCCGTGCCTTCTCTAACTCGCCCAAAACAAGAGACAACTGCTCCACTGGGTTCTGCGACAAATCCACCATTAAAATCAGCCCATCCGCATTTCGTGCTAAAGCTAAAGTCTGAAGTCCCCACGCCCTGCCTTCCGCAGAGCCTTCCATCAGCGCTGGGGCTTCCAATATCTGAAATTGAATATCTTCAAAATTCATTATTCCCGGAACAGGTTCCCTTGTGGTGTAAGGCGCCGGTGAAACTTCAACCTTCGAATTTGTGACCGCTCCGAGCAAGCTGCTCCTTCCGACATTCGTCACGCCCAAAAGCACTATTTGAGACGCGCCTTCTTTCTCTATGAAATACTTCGGTCCGCCTTTACCCGCCCTTTTCCGTTTCTTTTCTTCCATTTCCTTACGCATGGCTGCAATTTGCTTTTTTATTTGACCGCGAAGCTTCAAAGTGCCCTTGTGCTTCGGAACTAAACTTAGAAACTCTTGCATTCGCTGAAGCCTTTCCCGTGAATTCTTTGTAGCTTCAACTTCTGCCCATTTCTTTTTTGCATCCGGAGGCAAGTTTGTCGGCATAAACCAAACGCGTCCAATACTGATTTCGAAATTTTACTCTAATATTTGTTTCCGCGACATCATACTCATCAAGCCGCATTATCATAAAAAGATTAAAATAATTGAATGAACAGTTGTGTAAACGAATTCACTAAAATTTAGAGGAGAAAAATTAAAAATAAGGAGGAAAAAGAATGAGCAAATCCGAAAAGCCGCACTTAAACCTAGTAATCATGGGACACGTTGACCATGGAAAATCAACAACCACAGGACACTTGCTATACTTAGCAGGAGCCGTAGACGACAGAACAATAAAAGCTTTCGAAGAAGAAGCCAAAAAAATGGGCAAAGAAACCTTCAAATTCGCATGGGTTCTCGACAACCTCAAGGAGGAAAGAGAAAGAGGCTTAACAATCGACCTTCGATTCCTAAAGTTTGAAACCAAAAAATACTACTTCACAGTCATCGATGCGCCAGGACACAGAGACTTCGTCAAAAACATGATAACCGGCGCAAGCCAAGCCGACGGTGCAATACTTTTCGTTTCAGCAAAAAGAGGCGAATTCGAAGCAGGCATTGGACCTGGTGGGCAAACTCGAGAGCACGCGTTTTTGGCTTTCACTTTGGGCGTTAACCAACTGGTCGTAGCCATTAACAAGATGGATGATGTGTCTGTTAACTGGAGCCAAGACAGATACAACGAAGTCAAAAATGAAGTTTCAAGAATGCTTAAGATGGTTGGTTACAAGGTTGAGAAAATCCCGTTTGTGCCAACATCTGGCTGGACTGGCGACAACCTTGTCAAGAAAAGCGAAAAAATGCCTTGGTACACTGGACCACCACTGATTGAGGCTTTAGACACTTTTGAGGTTCCTCCAAAACCAACAGGTAAGCCGTTGCGTATTCCTATTCAGGACGTTTACAGCATTACGGGTGTAGGCACGGTTCCGGTTGGAAGGGTGGAAACAGGAACGTTGAAAGAAAACGATGTTGTCATATTCATGCCAGCAAACAAGCAAGGTGAAGTGAAATCTTTAGAGATGCACCATACAAGAATACCGAAAGCTGAGCCTGGCGATAACATCGGATTTAACGTTAGAGGCATCGCGAAAACGGACATTCGCCGTGGAGACGTTTGTGGACACGTTACGAATCCGCCGACGGTTGCCAAAGAATTCATTGGACAAATAATTGTTATCTACCATCCAACGGCTATTGCAGCTGGATACACACCTGTTCTGCACTATCACACAGGACAGATTGCATGCCGCTTCACTGAGCTTATAAAGAAGATTGACCCACGTTCTGGACAAGTTGTAGAGGAGAAACCAACGTTCTTGAAAACTGGAGATGCAGCATGGGTGAGGATGGAGCCTTTGCATCCCATAGCCATTGAAACTTACACTGAGTTTCCTGAGCTTGGAAGGTTCGCAGTGAGAGACATGGGTACAACGATTGCTGCTGGTGTGGTTAAAGAGATTACGAAGAAAGGACCATAAAAGTTCTTTTCTTCCATTTTTATATTTTGTATCCTATTGTTTTGCGTGTGCGTGTAACAGCGCTAGACTCGTCTATTTGGAGTCAAATATGCTTTTGTTAAGGGTTTATTATTGAATTAGGCGGGTGTATAGGCTTGAGGTTGTTAGCTTTGGGTTTTGCAAATTAGTTGATGGTTAGTGCTTATTGACTGAAAAAAGGGGAACTTGAGGACGCCATCTTTACTTCGACAGGTTTTACAACCAACACACCGGCATTTTAAGCTGAAAGGTTCATTCCAGATTTTTCCTCTAGACTTTGCTAAGTCATTTCTTACCTAATCAGTGTTTAAATGACGGAAATAATTGACAAAGGTTAATAAAAGAAGGTTGGAGTAGAATTGGTCATGCGTTGTTCCCATTGCGGATTATGTTGCAAAAAAACTAGAATGCTGCTTTCCAGCGCAGATGTTGCACGCTTGGAAAGAGCAGGTTGGAACAGACAGAAGTTCATGCGCTATGACATAAATGGTCTTATTAGATTGAAAAATCGCCGTGGGTTCTGCGTCTTCTATGATATTGAAAAATACCGTTGCAGAATTTATAAGTATAGACCCTTGGGATGTCGCATCTATCCAGTAGTCTACAGCGAACAAGAAGGAATAATAGTGGATGACCTCTGTCCTATGAAAAACACCATCTCAGAATCAGAAATTAAAAGGAAAGGTAAAAAGGTAATGAAGCTTCTGCAAAAAATAGATGACGAAGCATCCTATCATAGAAACACAACTAGAAAAGGCAAAGTTTGTTAGCAAGCCAATCTCTTAATACCCTCTTAGTTCTTTGCGCCTTCCGAAAAAGGACAGCGAGTTTTTTAGAGAGTGCTAATAATGCCTCAGTGTCTTTCAGAGGTCAAAATATGCCTATAAGCAAGAAAGAAAAAAAAGTTGCGGGTTTGGAAAAGTATAGGCAATTGCAGAGAGCTAAGGAAATGAAGAGGAAACAACGAAAGAAGATTTTGCTTCCTACATGGCATGCTAAAGTTGAAAAATGGTCAATTAGGCAACACGAAGGTCGCAATAGCCTATCTCTCCTCTCATAAGCCTTTTTAGCTCTCGTCTGAAACAATGACGATTCCGCCAATCTATTTGAGTTAGACTAATATACTTGGCGGTGTACTTACTTGCAGCAGTTAGGATTCTCTAGAGAAAGAGTTTAGCAACGCAGCGTTTACTTTTTCTCCGGTTGTTCTGACTAATGTCGATGTTCTTACTAGGTGGAGGTGGAAAATTGGGTAAAAGGAAGGTAATCAGTGAAGAAGAGCTCGGAAACATAGTGTTGCCTGCTGCAACCGATGTGTTGGGCATTGCCGTTAAGATGCTTGGTTTTGACAGAATTATGGTGAAGTGTCAAGATGGAAAAGAGCGATTGTGTAGAGTTCGAGGAAAACTGAAGAGGCGAGTGTGGATAAGAGACGGAGACCTTGTCCTGGTTTCTCCTTGGGAGTTTCAATCAGACAAAAGAGGTGACATTTTCTGGCGATACAGAAAGAATCAAACTGAATGGTTGAGAAGCAATGGCTACCTTACGATGGAAAAGTAAGAAGAGAGGCCAAATTGAATGAACACTGTGCATGCAAAAAGTTTTAGCCGACTAATTCAACAGTTGTTCCTAAAGCTTGACCTGGCACTCCTTTTCGGAATTTGGCTCTGACCACGCCTTTCTTACCGTGAAAAGCGACAATTTTCCCGATAAGCCTGATCTTTCCTTTTTTCTAAACTACTTTTCGTCCGATAAGTTGACCTGCCAGAGAGACGGAATTTTCATGTGCAAATTGGATTAGACACTCTTTTGGCATTTGCGTTCTGATGCCTATTCGATAGTTTACGATTGTTCCATGAACTGGTTGAGACAAGAAGTTTCACCGTTACAGTTCTTTAAGGTCACCGCTGACTTTTAAATCTATTTAGCTTCACCTTAGCTTGTGCTTGTTACCCTCTATAGTTTATACACGAATTAAGTCTTATCCGTAAAAACCATTTTGACTGAAAAACATCTTCCTATACCTTAATATGTGACGAAGCGTATTACTATGGATAAGGTAGAATTCTTTAAGGAAGAATATTGACAAAAGAGTTTGTAATGCGTTTTGTCATTTCTCTTAATTATTCTACTAGAAAAACATGAGGTGAAAACTATGGAATTAGTAAATGAGAAGGTAAACACGCCAGCCCAATCGTGGGCTAACAGAGTGAAAAGAAAGCCTCTGCCCAAAGTAGATTATTATTCTGAATTGAGAAGCTGGCTACAGCGTGCTATATTAGAAGCAGAAAAGAAGAAGGACTTCAACAAAAAAGGTCAGCTCGTAATCCTTCTAAACGATCTCTAAGAATAGCCTTTAAAATGGAAGCAACATAGAGAAAAGTGGAAGAGCTTTGTTCATTCTGTGAATTGTTTTCTCTATTTTCTAGATGCCACACATTTAGAGATGTAAAGAAACTTACACATGCGGATGCATGATGGGCGTCTCAACGCTTTTACGAGCTTTATGTTATGCTCAAGTTTTATCAATAGAAATAGATTAGTTTCTCATGTTACATATAACGTAATCAACGAGTTGATGCTATGTCTGGAACTGAAACGTTGCTTCCGTACTTGAAAGAGAAGAAAGCAGAAGAACAAGAAGAACCGACAATAATTGTTGACAGTCGCGAGGCGAATACCGCAACAAAAATTGTTAAGGGTCTTAGGGAACGCGGCGTCAACGTCAAAATTGAAACTTTAGAGAAAGGCGACTACATTCTATCTGACATGTGTGCTGTAGAAAGGAAAACCGTTCAAGACTTTGTTTACACGCTTACTCGCCGTTACCTTTTCGAGCAACTTTTTAAACTAAAAGAGGTCTATCCAAAATCATTAATCGTTTTAGAGGGCTATCTGCCCATAATATATAAGTTCAGTCGAATCCAACCTGTCTCCGTTTGGGGCGCCATGTTTAACCTTGCCAAAAACGGCATAGCCATTGTTAACACTACTTCATACAAGGAAACTGTTGATTTTCTTTACGTTGCTGCTCGCCAAGAGCAAATAGTTGAAAAAAGGCATCCAACGATTCACCCAATTAAAAAGTGCGAGACAATAGAAGACGCTCAAATATACTTAATTGCAAGTTTGCCGTTGGTTGGAAGAGAAAAAGCCATATCAATTCTCAAAACTTACCAAACACCACTAAATGCACTAATAAACGTGGACGACTGGCCCAAAACTGTCTATGGACTTGGACCAATAATAAGCGGCAAAGTTAAAGAAGTACTGAACACTCCTTTTAGAGGGTGAAAAACCACATGGACGTAGAAGTTTCTCCGACACGAAAAGTCAGCATACTAGGATTAGACAAGCGTTCAGTCAACGACATTGTATGGTGTGCCACAACATTCGGCGCGAACAGGCTCTACTGGATAGACGGCTACGTTTTATGCCTAGAAGTTTACGAAAAATCCTTCGAGCATGAATTGAAAAAGAAAGAATTTCCAATAAGCCAAGTCTGCTACGCGAAATTTCCGAAATACGAGAAAATCTACGAAGTAGAAAAAAGCCTTCAGCTTCCAATAGTTAACGTTTCAGACATGAAAATATTCAAAAGTATTCTTGAGGCAATTTTGAAAAGTGAAAATGAAAACGAGCAAAAATAGAATGGTTGAAGGCGCCTAATATTTTGGTCTATATTTTTGTGTGTATTCGTAGCCATGTTTGAATGCTTTGATGTTCGTTTCTAAATGTTTGGTGGGAACTAGTTCTTTTAAAGCCTCTATGATGCTTTCATCTTTTATGGGCATCTTCTTTGTAGCGGCTAAAGCGCCGATTAACACAACGTTTTCTGTTAGGATGTTTCCAGCTTCTTTTGCTAACTTTGCAGCTTCAACAACGATAATGTCTCTTGTAAAACTGCGAATCTTATCAATTATCTTTGTCAAACTTGGATAATCCACCATTTTAGCAGTGAGCTCAGTCGGCGTAATCCTTTCATCACTCATTATAATTGTAGTTTTTTCTGAGGCAAGGTTCAAATTACGCAAGGTCTCTAATGGCTCAAATCCCAAGAGAACGTCTGCTTTTCCATCCAGAAATGTGGGCGCCACAACATTTTCTCCAATTCTCACGTTGGAAACGACCGCTCCGCCTCTCTGCGCCATTCCGTGAATTTCACTCACTCGAACATTCAAGCCTTCCTTAAGAGCTGCCGTTCCAAGAATCTCCGCTGCTAATAATATGCCTTGTCCACCTACTCCAGTCAAAACAATGTTAAATTCTTTCATTCCCGCCACTTCCTTAGCTTATCTCCTCACATTTTATGGCTTGGTATGGACAGACTGAAGCGCATAATCCGCATCCTATGCAGAGGGCTTCGTTGATGCTTGCCTTTCCATCCACCAAAACCAAGGCTGGACAACCCAGCAGCTTAATGCAAGCCATACAATTCGTGCATTCCTCAGTTATTTTACAAACCATTATTTTTGCACCTTTGCGTCTTCTATCTCTGACAACCATCAATGCACACAGAGAACGAAAAACAACAACGGAAGGGCCTGGATGCTTCAAAGCTTCTTTCAATACCGCTGTTGCTTCTTTAACTTTGAACGGGTCAACAACTTTTACATATTTTACACCGCATCCTTCTGCAACTTTTTCAATTAGCACTTTCTCTGTTGGAATACCCATGCCAGTCACGCCAGTTCCAGGGTGCGGCTGATGTCCGGTCATGGCGGTTGTTTGGTTATCTAAAACTGCCAGAGTTATTTTGTGGTTGTTGTAGACTGCGTTGATTAGTCCAGGAATGGCTGCATGGAAAAATGTTGAATCACCAATAATTCCTATCGTGTCTCTTCCCGTCACTTTGTTTATGCCTTGAGCCATACTCACGCTTGAGCCCATGCACAAGAAACCATCGCCAATGCTTAATGGCGGCGCAAATCCTAAAGCATAACAGCCTATATCGTTTGGATAGATTGCTTTTCCATCGGTGGCTTTCCTTATCACGTAGAATGAGGCTCTGTGAGGGCATCCGGCACATAAGATTGGCGGTCTACGCGGCAAATCTTTCAGAACTTCGGCATATTTCTCGTCAATCTCTTCGAAGTTGATTGGCAATTTTCTGCCTGTTACTTTTGCCAAGCCAATCATAACTGCGCGTGTAGAAAGTTCGCCGTCTCTTGGAAAATAAAGCTTACCCATTTTCCCATAAATCTTCACATTAGGAGCGCAATCCTTGGCTATGGCTTTAACTTGCATTTCCAGATAAGGCTCAAGCTCTTCAACAACAACTATTTTCTTGTGCTTTCGCAGAAAAGCCCCTATTAGATTTTCCGGTAGTGGATGTGTCATGCCGAGTTTGAGGACGCCAGCGTCCAAGCCTAGCGTGTCTATGGCTTCCATCGCGTAATTGAAGGCTACACTTGCAGAGATTACGCCAAACTTACCGCCTTTACTTTCGCGCACTACAGTGTTATACGGTGATGCTTCGCTGATTTCCTTAGCCTTCTCCACTTTTCTCAATAAAACAGTGTGCATTGGTCTGGAATTAGCTGGAACTAAATTCATACGTTTTATGTCTCTAACAAATTCGCCTTTGAGGTTGGGCTTTGCAAGTTTGCCGTAGGTTACTGGTCCGCGTGTGTGGCTTACGCGGGTTGTGGTTCGAAGCAAAACAGGAAGCTCCAGTTTCTCGGAAATTTCAACTGCGGAAACTGTCATGTCTTTGGCTTCTTGAGCGTTTGAAGGCTCCAAGCATGGAAGATTTGCGAGTAAAGCGTAAAAACGGTTGTCTTGCTCGTTCTGGGAACTATAGCATTCCGGGTCATCAGCTGTAACAATTACACATCCACCTTTTACACCCATATAAGCCAACGTCATAAGCGCATCTGCAGCAACATTTAATCCCACATGTTTCATTGCAGAAAGTGACCGCACACCACAATTTGCAGCTGCTGCAGCAATCTCCACGGCAACCATCTCGTTGATGGAATATTCCATATAAACGCCCGCTTCTGCAGCAATTTCAGAGATGGAATCCGCTATTTCGGATGCTGGCGTGCCCGGATAAGTGGTTACTACGCCTATACCCACTTCTAAGATTCCTCTTGCTATCGCTTCGTTGCCAAGCAAAAGCGCACGTTTTTTTGGCGTGTCTTGCAATAATAAACGTAAATCAGGCAAACGTTTTATCTCCTCAGCGCGTGTAGAAGTCGTTCATTCTTTTGGCCTTAAATATAACTTTTGGTGATTCAACGCGAAAAGCAATCTTGAACCGAAAGAATTATTAAAACGCGGTTAGGATACAGAGCGTTCATTCGTGAGGTTTGTAATAATGTCCATAAAATTGTCAAATGGAAAAGAAATCCCAATTGAAATGCATAAGGCGCGGATGGTGCAGAAAATTTCTTTGCCACCAGTTGAACAGCGTCTCAAAGCCATAGAAGAGGCTGGCTACAACACTTTCCAGCTTAAGACTAAAGACTTGTTTCTCGACATGCTCACAGACAGCGGCGTAAACGCGATGAGCGACAACCAATACGCTGCCATGATGCGGGTTGACGACGCCTACGCAGGCAGCATGACCTTTTACGAGTTCGCAGACGCAGTAAAAGATGTTTTAGGGTATAAGTACGTGATGAATGTTCATCAAGGAAGAGCTGCAGAACATTTAATTTCTAAAGTATTCGCAAAACCAGGCGACGTGGTCCCGACAAACTACCATTTCACCACAACTAAAGTTCATATTGAACTGACCGGCGGAGCCGCGTGCCTAGAGATTTATCATGATGAAGCGCTTAAAACAGAAAGCACCAACCCGTTCAAGGGCAACATGGACCCTCAAAAACTGAAAAACGTGATTAAAAAGTATGGAAAGGAAAAAGTAGCTTACGTGCGCATGGAAGCAACAACTAACCTTCTTGGCGGTCAGCCATTCTCAATGCAGAATCTAAAGGAAATCAAACAAATCTGTAAGGAGCACGGCTTAATACTTGTTTTAGACGGAAGCCTAATCAGCGAAAACGCCTATCTTATACGACAACGCGAAAAGGGCTACGAAAACAAGACCGTCGCGGAAATCGTCAAAGAAATGTGCAGCTACGCAGACATCTTCTACATGAGCGGAAGAAAAAACACGTGCGTTAGAGGCGGATGTATAGCAACAAACAACAAAGAACTGTTTGAAAAATTGCAGCCTTGGCTTCCAGTTTACGAAGGCTTCTTCACTTACGGCGGCATGTCCCAGAGGGAAGTTGCTGCGATGGCTGTTGGAATGCGAGAGATGGTTGACTTGGACATGGCTGGTTGCGCAATAGAACAAATAAAATATTTTGTTAATAGACTGAAGGAAACTGGAATTCCGGTGGTTACGCCGCCAGGCGGACTAGCTTGCCACTTGGATGCAAAGAAGTTCTTGCCGCACATTCCTCAATCAGAATATCCAGCAGGCGCGTTGACTGCAGCACTTTACATTGTGTCGGGCATCAGAAGCATGGAAAGAGGCACAATTTCAATGGAAAGAGACAAGGATGGAAAGGAAGTTTTCGCCGATTTGGAATTGACGAGGCTTGCACTTCCAAGAAGGGTCTACACAATATCGCACATTGAATATGCAGTGGATAGAATAAACTGGCTTTACAAGCACAGAAACTTAGTGAAAGGCTTAAAATTCGTGTTTGAACCGCCAGTGCTGCGTTTCTTCCTGGGCAAGCTGGAAGCCTTAGACAACTGGGGAAGAAATCTGGCAGAGGTATGCAAAAAAGAAATAGGCGACCACTAAACTCTTTTCTACTTCATTCTTTTTAATACAATTTTAGAAAATAAGGGAAGAAATTCGAAGCTTTTTGCTTATTTGCCTTTGAATGTTGGTTTTCTTTTTTCTGCAAAGGCTGAAACGCCTTCTTGTAAGTCTTCTGTTGATGCGACTACGCCGAAGCCTTCACGCTCTAGGGCCAATGCTGCATCCAAGCTTATTTCTGAGCCCTTATTGATTAACGCTTTAGCAACTTTAAGTGCTACAGGAGCTTTTGACGCTAACTCCAACGCGAATTGCCTCACGGTTTCTCGAAACTTGTCAGCGGGAACAACCATGTTCACAATGCCAAGCTGCTCAGCAGTTTTCGCATCAATCATCTTACCCGTATAGACGAGTTCTTTAGCTTTTCCAACACCCACCAAGCGCGTGAGCCTTTGAGTTCCGCCCCATCCTGGAATTAAGCCTATGTTGATTTCTGTTTGTCCCATTCTGGCGTTTTCCGAAGCAATGCGCAAGTCGCATGCCATGGCAACTTCTAAGCCGCCGCCCAAAGCGTAACCATTAATAGCCGCTATGACAGGTTTCTCCAAATTTTCAAAAGCAACACAAAGCTTTTCGCCCATAAGCGAAAGCTCTCTTGCTTTTAGAGCGTTCACGCCTTTCATGGCTTTTATGTCCGCGCCTGCTGAAAACGCTTTTTCGCCGGCTCCCGTAAGCACGACGACGCGTACGTTTTCGTCTTTTTTAACGTCCTCTACAGCCTGCAGAACTTCTTCTATTACTTCTTTACTGAACGCGTTTAATGTTTCTGGACGGTTCAAAGTGATTGTGGCTACGCCTTCGCTTTTCTCGTAAATTATAAATTTAAACTCCATGGGCATGCGCTCCTATTTTTGTGTCCAGTCATAGAAGCCTTTTCCCGTCTTTCTTCCGAGCAATTGTGCTTTAACCATTTGCTTCAAACCAGTGTGCGGATGAAACTTTGGGTCTATTTCCCTTTCTAGGATTTCCGCAATAGCCAGCGTCGTATCTGCACCTATGTAATCCAATAACATAAGTGGTCCCATGGGCCAGTTTAAGCCCAGTTTTATGGCTTTGTCTATGTCATCTCTGTCCGCTACGCCTTCCCAGTACAACGCGACTGCCTCGTTTAAGGCTGGAATTAGTATGCGGTTTACGATAAAGCCTGGGCAGTCTTTCTTGACTAGAACAGTTTCTTTTCCCATTTTCTGAGCGACTGCAAGCACGGTTTGTATTGTTTCTTCAGAGGTTTTTGCGCCTTTGATGACTTCGATTAGTTTCATTAATTGCGGTGGGTTGAAGAAGTGCATTCCGCAGACTTTCTCTGGACGCTTGGTTGTTGAGCCCAATTCGGTTATGCTTATTGACGAAGTGTTTGAAGCAATTATTGCATGGGCTGGCGCGTATTGGTCCACTTCGCGGTATGTGGATTTTTTGAGTTCAACATTTTCTGTTACTGCTTCGATAATAAGGTCTACGTCAGAGACTGCTTCTTTCAAATCCACTGTTGGGTGTATTCTGCTGAGGATTTCGTTAACTTGCCCTTCTGTTAGTTGCCCTTTTGCTTGGAACTTTTGCAAGCTAGCCTTTATCATTTGCATACCATTGTCTACGAAGCGCTGCTCAATGTCACGCAAGTTTACTTCGTATCCGAATTGCGCGGCTACTTGGCATATGCCGTGTCCCATTAAACCTGCACCCAAAACTGCAATTTTCTTAACTTCCATAACATTTTCACCTTTCAAATTTGAAAAGTATTAGGTTGATGTTTTGTTAAAAAGGTTTTTCAAACAGAAACTGAATATTTGAGCATCAATTCGCAAGTTTCTCACAAGCCAAAGCATCCACATCCTTTGTTTTCTGTGAAAAAACTAAAATTTTCGAACAACATTTGTCTTGTTAATGTTACCTGGCGAATCACATGGCAATTGGCAAGTTTAAAATTAATCCATATGTGAAAGACGGCAAAGTTTTGGTTAGCAAAGTGAGTGATGCTGCAAATGTTAAGGAAAACATTTTAAAAGCTGTAAACTTGATTGGCGGCTTCAACAAAGTCATTGAAAGGGGCGATAATGTCCTTTTGAAGCCTAATTTTAACACCGCTGATCCTCCGCCTGCTTCAAGCGACCCAGAATTTGTTAAGGCCGTCATCGAATTGTTATTTGAGCACGGCGCTGGAAAGGTTGTTGTTGGCGAGTCTTCCATGTTTTCACTTCACACAAGAAATGTGCTTAAGGAAACTGGAATGATTAGCAAAGCTGAAGAAGCGGGTGCGGAGTTGGTGTTTTTCGACGAAGGAAAATGGGTTAAAGTCTCCACTGGTGGCAAGTACCTCAAAACAGTCAGTTTACCTGAAACTGCGCTGAATGCGGCGAAACTTGTTTACGTCTGCAGTATGAAGGCACATAAGTTTGCCAAATTCACTTTAAGCTTGAAGCTGGCTGTTGGTTTTATGAAGCCGAGCGAGCGAATGCTTTTGCACATGAGACATTTGGAAGAGAAAATTGCAGATTTAAACCTCGTTGTGCATCCAAACTTAATAATAATGGATGGAAGAAAATGTTTCATTAACGGTGGACCAGCATGCGGCGAACTCCGAGAACCAAACGTTATACTTGCTTCCGGCGACAGAATAGCTATCGATGTAGAAGCATTAAAAATTATTCAAGGCTACGAAGGCTCCAGTCTGAATGAAGACCCATGGAGTTACACGCAAATACGCAGAGCTGCGGAGCTTGGATTGGGTGTTAAAAACGAGCAAGAATATGAGGTCATAAGCGGATAGAAATTATAAGCCTATTTCTGACGCTACAGTTTTCAGTCCGTTAAGCGCAATTTCAAAGAACTTCTCCCTTGGAATTCCGATTTCTTCGCAGACAAGTATGCGTTCTCTCTCAGCTCCTCTTGCAAAGTCCTTATCTTTAAATTTCTTTGCAACCGTTTCCACTTTTACATCCGCCAACTTCTTTGACGGCATTACTAGGGCACATGCAACCAGCAACCCAGAAATTGCATCGCTGGCAATTAACGCCTTCTCCATCCTTGTTTCGGGCATAACGCCTGTGTGGCGAAAATTGTGCGCTTTAATAGCCTTAATTAGCACTTCGGGGACGAGTCCTTTGAGGATTTCTTCTGTTAGCAAACTATGCCTTTCTGGTGTCGCCTCAGTTTTCTCATAGTCCACGTCATGCAATAAGCCTACTAATGCCCACTGGTCTTCGTCTTCTCCTAAATGTTTTGCCGTCGTCCGCATTATGGCTTCTACAGCAAGCATGTGGTAAACAACATTCCTCTTCGATACATTACCCTTCACAATGCCCATGGCTTTCTCACGCGTCAACATCTAAATCCCTCAAACTCTTTCACTTAACAAAAGTGAAACTTGTATATATTAAAGTCGCAAAAAGCTTTAACATGTCTTATTTATCACAGAAACATCTATATTTTCGCTGGGATCTTATTCAACAATTATGAGCCTTCATTTTGGATTGTGGGCAAAAATCTGCATAATTATCCTATGCGTATTAGCAATAAATATTATTGTAGTCCTCTTCACAAGTGAAAGTTTTTTCTGGGTTGGGGGCTCCAAAAAAATTCTGTTTAGTAACCTGCTATTCATTGAAGGAGCATTCATCCTTGGCATAGGTGCACTAATTGCCTCAGGGTACACTGCGGCAAGAGTTGATCGTTGGCCAACAATGTATGCGCGTCCTGAAGGGCACGCAGATTATATACGAGAACAGCGGCGCAAACAAATCGGTTTTGGAATACTCTTGATGATTATTGGCGGGCTTCTGATTGTCTTGTCTGTAGTGGTTTACTCTGTTACTTAACCCCTAGAACCTTAAAATTTTCCGTACATTTGGTCTGGAGCTAATATGTCCAAATGTCTTTTTCTTAGGTTACAGCGTGCCTGATAGCACATGTGGCATGCATCAGCGTAGGCTTCCTCATGTGGCAACCCAAACTTTTTAACCAAAGCCACAGGACCGCCACGAACCAAAGGCTCAAGGATTGGATTTTCGTATGGATTGTATTCTTCAATTATTTTTGCGAAGGGCTTTTGCCAAGCGTTGCCGATTGATATGCCTTGACAAACATGCACGTATCCGAATGGGTCTATGTGCACTCTTTCTTGATTAGTGAAATTTTCGTAAGGGCATTTTGTGAATTCATGCCAAGGCTTTTTGGCTACGTCTTGTGGCAATTTCGAAAAAGCTCTGCCTTTGTACATTAACTCGCATAAATCAATTTTTGCTCCTTCAATCTCTTTTGGGCATGGTTTCGTGACATGGGGGTCTTTGACTGCAAGTATGTCTGCTTTTATTTGTAGCGCATAAGCCGCCTTCACAGCATTTCTTACCATTTCAGTTTCCCAGTTTTCTCCATGGTAAAAGTCGCTGCTTAAAGTCAACTCAACATTTTTGATTCTTGATATGGGACGTAGCCATTCCACTGCGTCGTCTGGACACGTAGCCCAGTAACAGTTTGAAAGAATTTCCACGCGAAAACCAAATTCTACTGCTTCAATAGCGGCTTTGACCATTATTGGATAGTATAGGAAGGGTTCGCCGCCTTCTATGGCAACGTAATTCACGGTTTGTAACTTTTTTGCCTCTGCCAAAATATTTCTAATTTGGTTAAGTGTGAAAGTTCCTTTTGCTTTGGAGCTTCCCCAGACAAAACAGTGGTCACATTCCAAGTCGCATCGGTAAGTGAGGAGAAAATGGACACCTTTTAAACTCAACAAGGACACCACTTAAAGATTAACATGCTAGAATAGTTAAATCTTGTCTAAAGGCGCTCATTATGTGGGTGAATTAGGTAAAATATATAATTACGGTCGGATTCCCTTTGCTTTTAATGCCAGGTGCAAAACATCAATGACTGTGACAAAGCCTAAAATTACTTGGAAAAGCATTGTTTTGCCAGCAGTGGGTCTATTGGCTTTTTTCTTGTACCTTTACCTCTTTAATGTAGACATCCCCGAAATAATTGCAATCGCTCAGCGCACTGACTTTTCTGTTTATTTTTTGGCAATTGTAACCGTTTTGTTTGAGACGTTTTTCTTTTCTTTGTCGTGGTATTTTCTGGTCACGTTTCTCTCGGTAAAGCTTTCTGTAGTGAGGGCTTTTATGTATGTTTGGTATGGGATTTACATTGACATAATTATTCCAGCAGAGTCCATAAGCGGAGAAATCTCAAGAATCTACTTGGTTGAAAGAGAACAAAATGGGACGTCGGGAAAAGTTGTCGCTTCGGTTGTTGTTCAAAGACTCATGGGCATGGCTATCAACATCATGAGCTTACTTCTCGGTATAAGCTTCCTAATATTGCAAGAACGCGTCAGCGGAACCCTAATCAACCTAACATTACTGTTAGCTGCCGTAATCACTGTTTTTTTGGTGCTGCTGCTTCTTTTGTGCGTCAAGGAAAAGTGGACGTTGAAAATTGTTGAGGGTGGAATAAGGCTTGTTGAGTTTTTGACTCGTGGACACTGGAAACTGACAAGGATAAAAGATGAAGTGATAAAGATGACTAAGATGTTCCATGGGTCAATCAAAGAGTATGGACATGCGCCCAAAAGCCTTTCACTATCCTTAGTTTTTAATGTTTTGTCATGGCTTTTCAGTTTTGGAGTAGCTTATTTCGTGTTTTTATCCATGCATGTCCAAGTTAACTGGAGCGTTATAGTTGTTACGTGTTCAATAGTTGTTGCTATTCAATCGATTCCTTTAGGTGTTCCTTTTGAGGCTGGGCTTCCAGAAATAACAATGGCATCACTTTTTCAATGGCTGTCACCGAATATGACATTAGACATAGCGGCAACCGCAACAATCTTAATACGTATTATTACCGTTTGGCTTAGGTTTTTCATAGGCTTCTCCGTACAACAGTGGCTTGAGATTAAGGCAATAACCGCAAAAAAGATGACCTAAATGGAAGTAACAATAGAAGACGCCTCAATCCAACATCTAGACAGACTATACGAAATTGAAAAGGAGTGTTTCGACAAAGAGGTCTTCACAAAACAGCAGATTGCCCATTTATTAACAGATTACAATTCTATAGGTTTGGTTGCCAAAATAAACGGCAAGATAGTAGGCTTCGTCATAGGCATGTTGTACATAGAAAGAACAGCATTAGCGGGACATATTCTAACAATAGACGTTTCACCCGCCTACCGAAAGAAGGGAATCGCACAAAAACTTCTAAAAGAAATTGAAAAAATCTTCAAAGAAAAAGGCGCTAAAACATGCCACCTTGAAGTACGCGAAGACAATGTTGCCGCGTTAAGGCTTTACCAGAAACTTGGATACAAAAAAGTTGCGCGCCTCAAAGGCTATTATAGAGATGCAAATGGAATATACTTAAGAAAGAACTTAACCTAACTTCAACAAATTTAGTTTTGTTTTCTCATCAAAGACCCTCTGCAAGTTCACTCCAGCACCTTCAATTATCACAAGCTCTGCTGTAGCGCCAACATGGGAATCCTTCATTAAATGTCCGCCATAAGCTCTGCCTTCCTCGTCTGAAACAATCAAATGCGCATGAATCATTATTTCGTCTTTTTCGTTGACTGCTATATTCCCCATACAAGAAGCAATCTCGAGAGGTCCTTCCAAATGGATGGATTTGTATCGTCCTTCCTTGTAATAGCCCAACACCGCATCTTTTAGGCTTCCAATCAAAACGAACATTCCTGCTTTCACGCTGCTTTCTTCCACTCGCTTTTTTATGGCTTCAGCTAAATCCTCGCCTTCGAGTATACGCGAAAAGTAAATTTTTCCAACTTGCCCCTTCAACATATTCCTCACCCCTTTCACACATGTTCACTTCTTTTCTTCTCATTTGAATTTTGATGCTTCTAAAGGTTTTGAGCGCAAACTCTAAATGAGCCAACGCTTAAAATATTGGTTGTGAAGGCAATTTGACCGGAAGAAAAAGCACCGACACGCAAGGACTAGTTAAGGCTATTGTAGTTTTACTTCGCAATACCACATGGAGATGCGGGAGACTAGAACGCTCAATAGTCAACCACCTTTACAAAAGAAATGCAGGATTTGGAAAACCTGAAATGCCGGTAAAAGACATGCTTCAAACCTTTCAGGTTACTGGCAAAAAGAAAAACGAATTTTTAGATGCAATTAAACGGTTGGAAAGAAGGAATATAATAAGAATCTTGAAGTTCTGAACATCCCTAAACTTAGCTACTATTATAAATGCCCTTTCTTCTAGGACTTTTCCAAGAGTTCTTTTGCGTTCGCAATCCATTTTTCGGTGATTTTTGGCGAAATCTTCAGTTTTGCGCCCAAATCGTTTGCTGAAGCCTTAGCTAAGTCTTCGACGGTGTTTATTCCCAAGGCTTTTAATTGCGCTGCTCTTTTTTCTTTTATACCTTTTACTGTTGTAAGCTCAATTTTTGGCGGTGCCACTTCAACAACCATTTCGGGTTTTGCTTCTTGCACAATCTCCGTAGTAGCCGATACTGGCGGCGGTGGTGGCGCTTCGATTGTTACGGCTCTCGCTTTTGGTCTTAGCGTATAGCCTAACCCTAAGAACAGAAGACCAAATACTGCGGTGGTTACAGCTGACAGCTCTCTTAATTCAAATGGATAGGCGATGAATATTCCAGTCACAACGAACAATATTATTGCTACTCCGTAAAGGGCGTAATCTGAACGCATACTAGTCTTCTCCCTAACCCTCTATGTTCTATGGATTGGTTTAAATAATTTTCTGAATTTTAAAAGGTGAAAAATGGAAATTTTGTTGTTTTTGTGTCTTTCTGTCAGTTTCAGTCTCACTGCTTAAGCAGTTTCTCTTCTGGCGGCGGTTTTCTTATTAATCCTTCTTTCATTAACAGTTTCACAGATTCCCTGGCGTTTTGAATTATCGCAACCGCTTTTTCGTAGAGCTCCTGTTTGCTTGGCTTAACTCTTGCTACGCCTTGGTCTATGGATTTTAATGCGCACGCTACTGCTTCTCTTGGGAAAACCTCCCATTCTTCCATCCTTGGCAAAATATCTTCCTCGTGCATTCCACGCTCTTCTGCAAACTTTGCGAGTTCTTGGGCGGCTGCTATGCACATGTCGTCTGTGACAGTTTTCGCCTTCACGTCCAAGACGCCTCTAAATATGGCTGGAAAGCCAAGACTGTTGTTCACTTGGTTTGGAAAGTCACTTCTACCAGTGGCTACAATTCGGGCTCCTGCTTCCTTTGCTTCCCACGGCCATATTTCGGGTATCGGATTTGCGCAGGCAAAAATTATTGCGTCGTCAGCCATGGTTTTAACCCATTCAGGTTTTATTGTACCTGGACCTGGTTTTGATGCAGCTACGACTGCATCTGCGTCTTTGAAGGCTTCGGCTATGTCGCCTTTTCTGCCTTCAGCGTTTGTTTTTTGGGCAAGTTCGTATTTCCATGAGTCTTCTTCTTTTGTTATGTCCTTTCTGCCAGGATAGATTATGCCTTTAGTGTCGACGAGTAAAATGTTGCCTGGCTTGATTCCCCATCTTATTAGGACGTAGGCTGTTCTAAGGTTTGCTGCGCCAGCGCCCACGAGGGTTATGAGGCTTTCTTTTGGTTTTTTGCCTACTATTTTGAAGGCGTTCATCAAGCCAGCCAATATTACTGTGGCTGTGCCTTGCTGGTCATCATGCCAGACGGGAATTTGTAAGCGTTCCCTAGCTTTTTCTAGTACGTAGAAACATTTCGGTTTCTCTATGTCTTCCAAGTTTATGCCGCCGAATGTTGGCTCGATGAGTTCGCATGCACGGATTATCTCTTCTGGGTCTTTAGTTCTTAGGCACACTGGAAAGGCGTCCACGCCACCCAAGTATTTGAATAGTAAGGCTTTTCCTTCCATCACTGGCATGGCTGCCTCTGGACCTATGTCGCCTAAGCCCAAAACACGGGTGCCGTCGGACACTACAGCCACGTAGTTCCAGCGGTTTGTAAGCTCAAAGGATTTGTCCTTGTCAGCTTGGATTTCTTTGCATGCGGCCGCTACGCCAGGCGTGTACCATATTGCAAAGTCATCTGGGCTTGCCACGGCGCATTTAGGCATGATTTGGACTTTCCCGCCGTAAAATCTGTGTAGTGGTGGAGCTAACTGTGAGGGTTTTTTGGCTTTAGCTAGTAATTCTTCTACTGTCGGTTTCCTTTTTTCTTCTTTAGGTTTAGACATTTTTTTTATTGTCCCCTTTAAATGAGATGTTGTTGTGTTCTGGAATTTAGTTTTAAAGGTTGCGGTGAGTTTTAAAATGAAATATTACAAGAGTTGCATATTTACTCACTTGCTCTTATTGCGACTATGTTATTCTGAATAAGGATTTGTAAGTCATAAAACTTAATTTTAAACTTGTCATGTTTTTTAGCATTCTCTAATTGAATAAATCATTGGGTGCACTTCGTGTCACCAATTTACAAAATTACCCTGATATTACTCGCTGGTTTGATAGTGGTGTATGCGTTTCAAGCGTATTATCCAATGTTTATGTCCGTATTTTCGAATAGTTTTCTCGCTGTAATAGCCGGCGCAGCAGTTATCTGTTCGGGGTTTTCTCTGCAAAAATACTGGCATAAAGCCAAGGAACAATTTTCAATTGTTTGGTTGTTCTTCACGTTAGGAGTGTTTCTCTGGTTTGTTGGCGAAGCCATACGAGTTGGCTATACGCTTGTGTGGAACATGGAAATGCCTTATCCGTCCTTGGCAGACTTTTTCTGGCTGGGTGGTTGCATACCTTTGTTTTTGGCGTTATACTTGTATGTTGAAATCTTCAGATCTGTGCTTTCCCGTGGAATATTAGCCGCTTCTATGACGGTTACTTTGGGCATGGCTCTCTTCATTTCTGTAAGCGTGATAACTCCCGTGGTTAAGACGGAAGATGTAATTACAAGAATCGTGGGTTTCCTTTATCCCATATTGGACACTGCGTTGTTGTCGATGACTTTTTTGGGTCTCTTAATTTTTCTTAAAGGAAGTCTCGGCAAATCATGGGCGTTTATCTGCTCTGGCGTACTCTTGAACGCATGGGCTGATGTGCTCTTCAGCTACACCGAACTGCGAAGAACCTACTATGCCGGGCATCCGATAGAGTTACTCTATGCAGTGTCGTACTTGTTCTTTTTACTAGCATTCTACATACACGTAAAAGAGCTTTAGGAGAAACAGCCCTTGGCTGAAGAACATGGTAATTTCAAGCGTGTTTTGTTTGAAGCTGTCGATGAGGGCTTGATGATGCTTGGAAAAAGTGGGAGAGACGCAGTTTATCTTCATCTGCAAAACTTGTATTCATTGAAGAAAGAAGACGTTCTGGAAAAGCCTGAAGCTTTTGTTGAAAGTTTAAGGAAGATTTTCGGGGTGGGTGCCGAAGTAATCGAGAAAGCAATTTTGAAAAGCCTTTATGACAAGCTTGGACTGGGTTACGAGGAAAAAGAGAATTGGAATTTTGTAACATACTTGAACGAGGCAAAAAACGCGTTTAAGCAGAGCCCAAAAGAGATTGTGGAAGTTTCTGATACAAGTATAATTCTTTCTTGATTAGCGTATTCATAATTTTCTTGCCTTGAATCCTAAAAGAACATGCTGTGTCTTTTGAAAGCCTATTTTCTCGTATACGTGCCTTGCTGGAGCGTTATCCTCTGCAACCCAAAGCACGGCATCTTTTCCTAAATTAATTGTTTCTTTCGCTAGAGCAGAGACCGCTGAAGTTGCGAGTCCCTTTCCTCTTAAAGAATCAATTGTGTATACTCCTCTAATGAGTGCCACTGTGTCTAGTATTTCTGAGGTGGTTGCTGTAGATGCTACCATGCAATTGTCGTATGCACCGTAGACTATACCCTTTTCAATAGCGTCTTTAATTCTGTTTGCCCATTCCTCTCCAAAATTCTTTGCTACTTCCCTAATGTCCTCCATATCTAATCTTTTGACTTTATGCTGAATTAATGGCTTGAAATTTCTGACGGTTGTTTTCATGACCAGATATGTGGTGATTTTGCCTTTGCTTGCTTTGTCAGTTGGCTCTGTCGGCTCAAAGAACTTCCTTACGATTGTCAGATGGTGAGGTTCTATAACGAATGTTGGTTCACTTAAGTCAACATTGTGTATGAGTTGGGTTATGCTTTCCGCCGTTCCATAAGTGTGAACAATTCTTTTGTCAAATTCAAAGAGGTAACCACGTACATCATGGTTTTCGGTGGCTGTCCAAATCTGAGTTTTGTTTCTATCATCTTTTAAGTCGCAAATTGTGAAGACATGTCGAATTTCGTCTTTATGAAGAAACTTTAGGAACTCTTCTTCGTTTCCTTTTTCGAGTTGAGCTGTTTTTAATTCGCGTGACATTTTGCTTCACAAGAAATTTAAACTTACACGTAATTGTTGAAAGAAGAAAACGTTTGGGAAATTTTACACTGTAAACTGGGGTTTAGTATCGTCTTTGTCTGTAGCCGCCTCTTCTTTCTCGTCCACCGTAGTCTCCGCGTCCGCCGTAGCTTCGTCTGCCGCCGCCTCGGAATGGGCGTCTTGGCTGTTCGTAGACTTTGGTTGATAGGTTGTTTTCCGTGTTTACTTCGCCTGTCAATGCTTCTTTTGCAACTTCTAATGTGCCATATCTGCCAACATTCAATCGCATGTTGCCTCTGAAAAGTGTGATGTAGCCGTTTCCAACTGTTATGGTGTCGCCTTCGTTGACTTTTTCGATGTTATCATCCCATAAAGTTAGGTAGACACATCCTGTTTCATCACCAATCAGAGCGTCGGACACGCGGTGTGGTGCACCGTCTCTTCCTGCGGCGATGTTTCTAATTTCGCTTTTGGAAACTACTTTTGCTGTGACGTTTACTGCTTTTGAGGCAGGAGTTAATTCGCCTACTTTCACGTCTACAGGTTGTTTAGGTCCTGAAAAACCTTCAACTGCCAAATTTCTTCAACACCTTATATTTTGACAAGACACATAACATTGCATAGACACTTAAGGCTTACGGTTATGTCTTTTCATATTTTTTGGGGGTAGAATCTTTTTGCAGTTGTTATGTTAAATATTGAGGTTTGATTATTAGGTTTTGTCGTGTGTTGGGATTCATAATCTATAAGTTAAAGTATAGTCTCTTGATATTCACGATAGACAATGAAAGCCGCCACGAACATCAACCGCCGAATTCGGATGCTCTTCCACACGTTAGGCTTAAGCTGCCTAGGCGGCGCAATATTCCTCCAAGTGCTGGTTTTCGCGGACATCGCAAACCGTGGATACTTTATGGCGGTGGAAAACAACCCTGCAATCCTAACATTCGAGATTATCTTAACGGCTTTCGCCCTAATCTACTTCATATACATATACCTACGTTTTATACGCTCAATAAGATGAACCGTTATAACTTAATTTTCGGAGTTTTCTTCTAGTTTCTGCAAGGTTACAAGGAAATGATGATAAACCTTAAATTGTCATCCATAAAACTCATTCAATAATCCCTTTGTTAGGTTGTGAAAAAAATGAAAAATCTCAAACATTTAGCAACATTCATAATTATCTTGACTTTCACACTGACATTTGCTCGTAGTTCAACAGTGCAGTCGACAACCAACTTGCCTATGTTTTTCTAAGAAGAGTATGTCGGTATTTCAATAATAATAAACGCGACGCAGAAAACTCTTCCTAGCGAAAATCTAACAGTAAACCTATGGATTAAGTGCACTTCTGCCAACGTTAAAATTGACTATTTGAACTTCAGCGTTTATGGCTTCTTAAAGGGAGAAGACCAGATTCCATTGAACACTACGAGCATGCTACTAGATGAGTCTTTATCCTTTGATGAAACAAGAGACTACAATTATGACATTCTGATACCCGACGAAATTTGGGGTGCAACTTTCGGCGAATTACATCTCAGCTACGCAATCGCTGATGACTCCTACAAACGAAATGCAGGCTTTCCCATGACAATTGTCGAAAACACCTACTTAGACGAGCTTGAACAGCAACTTGCAAGTTTAAATGAGACTTATCAGCAGTTGAATAGCACCTATTGGGAGCTCCAGCAGAACTATACTTCACTTCAAGGAAATCTAGGTCAACTTGAGAGCACACGGCAAGCGGTAATCGCCTTGGCGGTAGTCACTATTTTCTTTGTAGCTACGACTGTGTATCTGATTGTGCGAAAGCCAAAGCAGTCTTGGTAGCGCTTTTCTTCCTCATTTTATTTTTTGTGCAGTTTTTGCGCGGCGATGAATGTTAAGCCTTGCTTGGTTAGGGCTTTGGCTGTTCGGTTCACAGCGTTGTGTTTGTCCAAATAGTTACGCAGTAGTTTTGGCATCAACCCTTTTTCAAGTATTTCTTTCTTTGGAATGAAATAGTCCAAAATGTCAGACGGGTGGTCTCTGGTCTTTTCAATTTCTGGGTCTCCGCCTTCATGTTTAGCGCTGATGTTTTTGACGTGGTCTGCCAGTTCTACTAGCTCGTTGAGTCGGTCGTATGGTTGTCTAACAATGCTTTTGTAGGCTTCGGTTATGTGGTGTTCGATGCGAACAATGTCCTCGAAGTCGAAGGCTTTTCGAACATATGCTGAAAGCTCAATTGTTTCGTTGTTGACAGAGTTTGAAAGGTTAAAACCAATAAGCGGCGTTGTGCCATCCTTTCGACTCAAGAGTTTAGCAGTCAACAGAGTCCACAAAATCGAATATGGATTATCATTGCCTAAAAACACGGAAATCTTGAATTCAATATCCACACCAAGTTTGTGCAGCAAATACCCCAAAAGAACAGTGCCCGAATTCGTGTTCAAAACCTGCTGCACGCCATACTCAGTATAATAGTAGAGCAGTTCGTCAACCCACTTCAAAGCGTACTCGTTCGGAGCGCCAACACCACCAAAATATCCAGTTATGGTTTCAGGTCCGCCTAAGTGAACATTTATGGGTTTGCCGTCTGGTCCAGGCATGGTTCCCTTTGTGTCAAGAGTTTCCACGAATGAAGCGCCTATGATTTGCATTGCCGCCATGGTCGCAAGCAAGTCATCATCTTCCACTTGCTCTTTCATGTTGCGAACCCTAATGTACCTGCCAGGCATGAGGTCTTGCTGTTTTATCGCGTGTTTGGCCTCTTCAATCAGCCATGGGAAAAAGTTGAAAGCGCTAATTTCCAATGTCACCGCGAAAGACTCGTTAAACTTCATGGAATCCGCTTTTTTTCCCAAAATTTTTCTCCGATAATCAGATATGCTTATGAAGGAGTTTTTGTCACGCTGCTCAATCAACCATTCAAGGTCTTTAACAAAAGGCGACTTCCTTTTCTCAAGACGCCCGATGAGGTTTTCAAGCCTGCGAGACTCCTTAGCCTTACGGTTAATCTCATCCACGCCACCATATTTTTCGACAATCTTAAACAATCCATTCGTGAGAGGATTATCTTTCCTAAGTAAAAACTCATTAACTTCTCTCACGCTTTCCTCATTTACTCGCAATCTTTCCTCAATCTTACCCAAAAGAGACATCCCCATACAATCGTTAGTCTTCAGAACTCTCGTAATTTAAGTATTTTCACTAAAATTGGAAAAATTGTGAATCTGTTGGCGGAGTTGGTGGTGGGGATGGAGGCTCTCCTGGCGGCAGCGTAGGCGTAGAAGGCTCCTCGCCCATGGTTGGCGGTTTTTCAAGCGCCTGCTTTTCTGCTTTCTTCTTCCGATAAACGTAGATTGCAAGGTATATGGGCACGGCTCCTACGAGCATGAGCGTTGAGTATATGCTTATTGTTAAAGCGTACGTGAAGTAAGTAAAACGTACATTTGACGTGTTATATGTGATTACTATATTGTAAGAAAGCGTTTTTGGAGAACCAGACTCTACGTAATGAACCGTCCAATATTGCCTATCCTCCAGCATTAGCCCGGTTTCCCGGTCATATATTATTTCAAGTTTTCCGTAGTAGTCAGCGGGTATTACACTTCCATAAAGTGAGATGTTTTGGGAACAGTTAAATTCTATGTTGTGCGCTACTAACGTGTTGAAGAACATCCATCCATAATACCTTAAGCCAGAGTCAGACAAAGTGACTGTTTGGTTTAAAATGTTCAGTGTGTCTCCAGCTGAGTGTCCCTCACCAATCCATAAATCAAAGTATTCGCCATGAGGTGGAATTTCTGGCGTAGGCAAAAGTTCTTCAACAAAAATTGCTGAGCGGTTGATTAGGCTTACATAAAATGTCACTGAAGTTGAGGCTATTCCTGCCATCATAAACCTTTCTGTAACTTCAATATACGTTGCATTGACGATGTTGTTAGTGCTCAGCACGAATTGTCCTTGTACAGAACCATATCCTGGAACGTTTGTCGTATAAGAATACTCAGTACGTAAAAACGGAAGGGCACTGGTTGCCTTCCCATGACAAGCACATAGGGAAGAAGCACCACTAAGAGAGTTTCTGAAAGAACAACGAGGAATATTAAGATTTTACTGCGTGACATCTGACGCTTTCTCAACTTTAATTAAAGTGTTATTCCTTTTAGGCAGAAAAAGTTTATCCAAAAATCAGTTTTTATTAAAAAGTGGCAATTTGTGATGTCATACAATTCTATTCAAAGCTTAAATGATATAAATGCATGGTTAACTAGTAGGTGACGATAAACAATGTTTAAACCTGAAGGAATTCTGCCCGCCTTAGTTACACCGTTCACAGACGATGGAACAGCAGTTGACGAAGAAAGACTGCGCGCCTTAGTTAACCATTGCATCGAGTTAGGCGTTCACGGAGTCGTCCCCTGCGGCACCACAGGCGAATTTGTCAACATGACAACAGAAGAGAAAAAGCAAGTCATAAAAACCGTCGTCGACGAAGTCAACGGCAGAGTCAAAGTTGTCGCCGGAACAGGCGCAAGCGGAACAGACCACGCTTTAGAAATGACAAAATACGCAAAAGACGTGGGCGCAGACGCCGTTTTAATCGTCACGCCGTTCTATTTAAAGCCTGCAGACCGTGGAATCTACGAACATTACGATACAATCGCAAGCAAAGCTGACATGCCGATAATCCTCTACAACATTCCACAATGTACAGGCTTGCCATTACCTTGGCAGATGGTTGAAGACTTGGCTCAAATCCCAAACATAGTCGGCGTAAAAGACAGCAGTGGACAACTAAGCTTCATATTGGCAGTACTGGAAAAAGTCAGAGACAAAATAAACGTCTTGTGCGGACATGACGAAGTAGTTGTGGCAGCATTAGCTGCTGGCTGCAGTGGAGCAATTCTTGCAAGCGCAAACGTGATACCAGACATTTGGGTGCAAGTCTACAACCACATCAAAAACGGCGAACTGCAAAAAGCCCGCGAACTCCAATATAAAGTACAGAAAATAGCCAGAATAATAGCTGGAAGCGGCGCCGTGGGCACGAAAGAAGCGTTAAACATGATGAAAATCAAAGTCGGACCAGTCCGAAAGCCATTGAGCGTAGGCGGCGAATTAACCTATGAGGCGAGAGAAGAATTACGCTTAGACTTGGAAAAAATAGGAAAAATAAAGCCTAAAACAGTAACTTTCGAAATCGCCGAGAAACCACTAGAAGAACGTTTCATGGCAGTAAACATAACGCCAGAAGTCATAAAAGACTTCAAACTGCGCGTTGGTGAAGCTCTGGCTGGAGGAGGCGCAGAAGTAGCCCACATAGACCTTATCATTGGAAAAAGCGACGGACCAATCGGCGAAGCCTTCGCAAAGGCTAAAGCAGCACCTACACCTGGACACGAGCCATTATTAGCCATTTTGGAGCCAAATCTCTCCGTTAAACCGGTAACGCTTATCGTTCCAACAGTTACTATTACGAGCATGCGTCAAGCGAGCATGGTTTACGGTCCAGCCCAGACAGCCGTTGCAAAAGCGGTAGTTGACAGCGTTGCGGACGGAACTATCCCAAAAGAAGCGGTTGAAGATTTGATTATCATTGCAAACGTTTTTGTGCATCCCACCGCAATTGACAGACAAAGGGTTTACATAAACAATTACAAGGCCATGCGCCACGCAATACGCAAAGCAATAGAAGGCAGACCCAACATTGACGAGTTGATAGAGAATAAAGACCGCTCGAAACATCCATTTAAATACACGCCGTAGTGAAGAACAGTTGACAAAACAGAAAATAAGCGAAGGCGACTACATACTTCTCTATTTGAATCAACGTAAAACTTACATGGTTAAGGTTGAAACTGGCAAGACTTTCCACACGCACAAGGGCTTCATAAAATTTGACGACTTAATCAGCAAAGAATATGGCTCAACAGTTCAAAGCAGTTTAGGCATCGAATTCGTAGTGTTGAAGCCTCTTCTCCGCGATTTCATAATGAAGTCGGCCAGACAGACACAGATAACCTACCCAAAGGACATTGCCCTAATTGTAATGTTCAGCGGAATAGGACCTGGAAGCCGCGTCGTGGAAGCCGGGACTGGCACGGGCGCATTAACAACCGCTCTGGCTTACTATGTCAAGCCGGAAGGCAAAGTTTACAGCTACGAAATCCGAGAGGAATTCTCGAAAACAGCAGAGAAAAACCTGAAACGTGCCGGTTTAATCGACTTTGTAGAATTAAAAAACAAAGATGTAACAGCGGGAATAGACGAAAATGATGTGGACGCGGTAATTCTTGATTTGGCGACTCCATGGCTTGTCATTCCCCACGCATATAACGCACTGAAGCCTTGTGGAACATTGGTTTCTTTCAGCCCGACAATTGACCAAGTTGTCAAGACAGTTGAAGCCTTAAGAGAGAATTGCTTCGTAGACATAGAGACAGTGGAATGCTTAATGCGCGGTATGCAGACGGAAAGGGGAAAGACCAGACCGCAGACTCTGATGACTGGGCACACAGGATACATAACATTTGCCAGAAAAGCAGTTCGCAGTTCTGACACTTTAGCAAAATAATGAGCAGTCTCATGTTGTTTTGAAATTTCCGTTCACTCTGTTATCCTAACGTATCCGCATCAATAAAAAAATAAAGAGGCTCTCTGTTTTCTTATTTTGCTTCTTTTTCGGATGCCCGCCTTGAACCTCTCAGCAAGTTTTTCCATAAGGGTATGATTCCTCTGTTAAACAGCAAAACTATCCCAAGCGAAACAAAGCATAACGGCAAGACAACTATTAGCCCTTGAGCAATCCAAAACATGCTTACAGAAAGAATTTTCGTTACAGGCTCTAATGAACCGCCTATTCCAGCGTCTGAAGGTTTTTTCTCCTTCAAGTTTATGGTAATTGATGAGAACTCTTCCTCTAGCGTAATGTCCGACGCGTTTACCGTTTCAACGCTAATGTTTATGTAGGTAACCGTTCCATTCGAGTCAATTATTGCTCTCGCGTTAAATGTGAAGGATGTCACGTTTACTGGAGGTATTTTACAAAGCATTTGTCCACTCCACGCGTCATCTTTGTAAGTTATGCGTAGAGATTTCACATAACCATATTTTTCGTCGGTGAGAACCGTAAGCCTGTCAACAGTGTCTTCAAACGCGCCTTTTTCTAGCTCGCCTTCAATGGTTTCCGTAATTAGTTGATACTGCGTCTGCGACGTTGGAGAAAAGCTCTGAATACTTCTTAAATTGTTCCCCCTCTGTTCTCGCTACATATGTACAATGACGCAGAATACTGTGGTGTGTGCCTTGTACTAAGATAAATAGTCAAAAGCAGAACAGCCGTGCTCAATGTTACTGCAGCAACGATTTCCTTCTTTTTTACACGCATATTTTCCACCAAAAGGCATTATGCAGCCGATTTCTATAACACTATACTTTAGAACATTATCGTTCTAAAAGTGGTACAAACGCTAATGTGACATTCTAAACCTAAAAAACAGATACGCAGTTAACGCAACCGCAAAACTAAAGCCAAAAAGCCCTAACTCAACAGTCAACTGTTCTCGTGGTCTTCCATCATAAATACTTTTAAGAGTGTCCATGTCGCGTTCTGACCTCACATATAAGCATATGCGGCCGTCTTCAATTCTAAATTTAGCAAACGTAAAAAACGGAATCAGAACTGTTAATAGTCCAACAGTCACCGCAACTACCGCATACAGTAACGCTTTCTTCATTTCATTCATCATCCACATTTTATTTGATAGGAGTCAGCTCTTTTAAGTCTACATTTTAGAACACAATGATGACGCTTCATAGAGGCTTTGCCCTCCATAACCTAATCGTCTCAGACCAAAAAGCGACGGATGCGATGGCGCCAAACGTGAGGGCATAGAAATTGGGCGCTATCGGAGTTACAATACATACGAAAAGATATGTTGCCAGCATTGTTGAAAAAAGAAGTGAATAGAACAAGTATCGGGGAACAAGGAAGCGTCCTATGCGCGTGAAAAAACGTAGAATGCCAACTTTTATCTCTTCTTTCAGTACGTACTCGCCAGTTCCCTTCTTATGAACAAGTCCTAAGTCTTGCAGTTTCTCAAGATGATGCACCGCTATGCTGGGACTTGAAAAGCCTAAAGCGCGTTGGACTTCGCGAACGCCAACCATATGCGTGGGTTGCTGCAACAGATACCAGTAGACAAGCAGTGTTTTACCCTTTAATACGGTTTCCAACATAGCCGAATCATTTTCATGTGTTATTTTTGACATGAAGCTTCTCCAAATTGTCCTTAACAAGGAAATTGTTTAAAAGCCTAACCACAGAGCTGTTGTCATATGACCAATTTTTACCGCGTTGAAGGTTTTGGAAAAACTTATTTAGTTGAACACTCAATATAGTATTCTAGGGTGAATTCCAAATTATTTAGGGGAGAATGGAACATGGCGAAAAACTCTCTGATAGCGTCGCCAATGCTAATTTTGCTGTCTTCACTGTTAATACCATCAACCATCTCTTCACAACCGCCAGTGATAACTGACACCTTGTACGTTGGACAGATCGCTTGGGGTCCAAGAGATGCAGATCCTGTTGCCGCATATGACACGATAAGTTGCGAGCTACTCTTTAACGTGTACGAGACACTAATTTCTATGGGAACACTTGTGACCTACAGTGGGTTCGCATATGCCGTTCATGAGCAATATTGGGAATTCTCGCCGAATCTCGCCACAAATGTTCCAACCAGAGAAGATATGCGGAAGATATTGCCGAGAGCGTCTGTACCACCGGATCCACTGACTGGACATTCGAGGATGGTTCACTCTGCATTGCGTGGGTTGACAATAACAAATCAGGAGTTTTTGATGAGTATGACACTGTCTACACTATTGAAACTGATGGATCATATCGCACATGGCTATTTGAATCCACCTCTGCCCCTTCAGAGAACGCATACTTCTGGAGAGGACGATATATTTTCAACATGCGCACTTACCCGGTTATCCGCTTTGTTAATGAAACAGGGGATGTAGTAGACACATTTGATGTTTATGACGCAGAATACTCGTTTAAGCGAGGGTTAGTACAAGACATGTACGGCAGTCCAATTTGGATGTTTTACAAGCCGTTGTTCGACCAACTGAATAGCGATTACTGGGATACTGGTTACTCTACTGACGCTATGCATTTGGCACATTTAATAGATGATGCCATTGAAGTCTCTGGAGACGACTTGATAATTAATGTGGGACTACCTTTTTCGGACACAACATTTAAGCAAATCCTAACTCAGACATGGTCATCGATAATCAGCAAGGAGTGGGCAATAAGCAAAGGCTGCTGGAACGGAGACCTTTTCCTTGACGCCAACTACAATGGATATCCCGACTGGTTTGAGCCGTATCCAATTGGTTGGCGCCATGTTGAATTTGAAGATGACCCAATTAACTTAGTTGACCCAACCAACTACGCAGGCACAGGCCCCTACTATATTGTGACAACTGATGAAAACAATGGAATAGTCATATTACAACGAAATTCACAATATTGGAAGGGTTGGCCTGCCGTCGGACGTAAGAGTTACTTGCAGAGAATTGAGATACACTATATATCTTCTTGGAATCAGAGAAAAACAGCTTTCTTATCATGTGACTTGGACATTTGCGTCTTTCCTAGACAATACATTGGCGAGCTGCTGAATCAATATGGCGAGCCTACTGATCCAAAGATAAAAACAATAAAAAATCTTGCTCCAAAACTGCAAGTGGATGCAGCATTTTTCAATTTTTTAATAAACCCTGAGAGCCCCTATATTGGATCAGGACAGTTTCCAGACGGAATCCCTACGGACTTCTTCAATAATACGCATACGAGAAAAGCCTTCGCATACGGATTTAATCACACCAAATACATCAAAGAGTATTGGAACGGAGAGGCAATACATAGGGAGACTCCATTCGTTTGTGGTTTGACGCCCGACTACTACTCGAAAGGTCCAGACCCTCCATATATTTACGACATAAACTGTGACGCTGCTGAAACCCAGTTAAAGCAAGCGATTTTTGATGGAGCAAGCGTATGGGACAGCGGATTCACAATGACTCTTGCATATCCTTCCAATAGCGACTATTCTAGGATTATATTTGAAAATCTGAGAGACTTTTTTGCACAGTTAAGCACATATGATGGAAGAACTGGTTCTCCATTCACCATTATAGTGAAACCGGAACCATGGATCCTGTATTATAATTGGTGGCTAGAACACGCGCATCCAATTTTTGTTTACGGTTGGCTAACTGATTTCGCTGATGCAGACAACTTTGTTAGGCAGTTCATGCATGGCACTGATGGAATCTTCGCGGAAATGCAGAGCTACACTGCCGCAAACGGTTGGGGAACCGAAAAAGACGAGTTGATCGATAAGGCTCTGAGAAGTTCACCTACTATGCCCTCTCTGAGAGCAGACATTTATGCGGAGCTGCAAGACAAATACATTGCTGATTGTCCAAGCATTCCTCTTGCCCAGCTGCTTGAGCGCAGATGGCAGAAGTACTGGGTTAAAGGATGGTACTACAACCCGCTTTATCCATCAGACTATTATTATCACCTCTACAAAGAAAATGCATGTTGGGCTGATGTTAATGGCGGACCACCGAACTACATTCCAGACGGCGTTTGTAGCATGAGAGACATCGGCTACATAGCGGGACGGTTCCGGGCCTATGCTCCCGACACCTCTAAAAATCCGCCGTACAATCCGAAATGGGCGCCTGGAGTGTACGGCAGCCTCGGCGCTGATGTCTACGGCGACAGAAAAGTCGACATGAGAGACATCGGCTTTGCTTGCGCACACTTTGGAGACACAACGGAACCATAAAAATCGCTGAAGCTTCCTTTTTTATTAATTGCCGTCTGAGTAACTCTGAAATTTCATCCGTTACTCGTCAACCTAATGCCTTCTCATCATCCGGCAAGATCCCAATAGACGAAAACAGCAATAAAAGTGTTCTTCTCAATAGAAAACGCATCAGTAACTAATTGAGTTTAAGCTGTCATTGAAGTAGAAACTTGTTCCATAATGGTTATCTCTTTAAACAATCTACTAAGATTAGGAGATTCAGGAATTTGCTGAAAAAAATGCTTTCTCAATTGATGGCTGTTGCACTTTCTTCATCCATTTTATTATCAACAATGGCGACTAATTTTGCATCACAATTTCAACCACTTACAATATGGACAAAAATGGAGATTCGGCCAGCTCAGAACACACTCTATGCCAACACGACTTCGCCTGGAAGCGTTTTTATTATTAACGCAACAGTTGTAAATGTTACTGACCTACAAATGTGGCAATTGAAATTAGCTTGGGACCCAACACTGCTGAATTTTTCGCGAATTTGGCTTCCATCTGACCATGTTTTTGCAGCGTCAGGCAAATCTATGATAACTCCACCGCCCACTGTTGAGCTTGGAAATGTCACTTGGGGCTGTACCTATATGAACAGTCCTTACTGGACCTTTAACGGCACCGGAACCCTTTGCCAAATAGAACTTAAAATACTAACTCCTCCAGTTTCTCTCCCAGTAACATGCAACTTGACTCTAGCCGAGCTTGGATATGCCACATACCTTGTGAATGGAGCTGGCTACGACATATCATTCACGGCAGAAAACGGACAATTTACATACATTGACGAACTTTCTGTCAGCATAAACCCCACCAGCAAAGATGTCAATCCTGGCGGAAACGCCACCTTTACTGCAAGCGTATCGAAAGGTGCACTGCCTTACAAATATCAATGGTACTTTAAGTATCCGAATGGAACGGAGGTGGAAGTTGTTAGTGCTGAAAACCAGACCTCATGGGTATGCTATTCAATAAATGAAACAGGCATTCATTGGGTAACAGTGATGGTGACAGATAAAGCGAATACTCGAGTTAATGTTTCTGCAACTATACGCATATCCCCATTATTGATAGCTTTAAGCCCCTCGTTGCCCATAGTTGACGTTAATACTGCAGTAACTTTCGCTGTTACCATTACAGGAGATTCACCACCATACAATATACAATGGTATCGAAACAGTACAGAAGTTCCGTCACTCACGAATGAGACAATTGTGCAATTTAACTTCACTCAAGTTGGCAGAGAAACAATTAAAGTTGCGGTTACAGATTCCGCTTTGATTAATAGATCTGACCAGACAGATGTTATTGTTCTATCACCCGCAACTACTCAGCTTGAGATTATCCCAGATCCAGCAACATTCTACACAAATATGACACGGGTTGGAGACAGAATAAGCGTCAACGTTACTGTTGTAGATGTCAACGAGTTAGAAAGTTGGCAGATAAGATTCACTTGGGACCCGACTTTGTTGGAGTACTCACAGACCCTGCTTCCATTTGACCATGCATTCAGCGGTGCGGTGGCGGCAGGCAAAGCCTTGATTATTCCACCGCCAATTGTTGGTTCAGGATATGTTATTTTCAATTGTACAATAGACAATGACGAACCATATTGGATGTTTAACGGCACTGGGACCTTGTGCCAGATAGAACTAGAAACATTGATTCAACCTGCACCCACGTCTTCATGTGTGCTGAGTTTGGTGGAAAAGTACAGCAACAACGGTACCTCACTGTCGAAACTTCATAGCGAAGCTGTATCTTTTGCAATCGCAAACGCTACGTACAACTATATTCTAATTTCTCATGTGAGTCATTCAATACTAGGCTTTATTGTGGAAACTTACAGCAATGTGTCGATACTTGAACAATCAGTGACGGCTAACGTAACTGAGAAATCCATCCAGTTCAACGCTTATGGTGCAACTGGCACTGGAGCGTACGTAAACGTCACGGTTCCTAAAGAGTTGCTTGTCGGTCCCTATACCGTTTTTGTAAATAACTCTTTAGTGACCGCTCAAATAACTGAAGATGTTGACAATGTATCTGTATACGTAGAATTTGAATTTAGTAGTGCATGTACAATTAAGATTAGAGGAACGTTAATCATGTCTTCACATGACGTTGCTGTCGTAAGCGTTACTCTGTCAAAAACCATTGTAGGACAAGGTTTTTCAACACATATAAACGTCACAGTGGCAAATCTAGGGGATTTGGCTGAAACTTTTAATCTTACACTCTATGCAGATATGGCAGTCATTGTGACATTTGAAAACATCAATTTAGCTAATGGAAACTCTCTAACAATAACCTTCATATGGAACATCACTGGTTTTAACAAAGGCAACTTCACAATAACGGCTTATGCTTGGCCTGTTTCAGATGAAGCTGAAACAGATAATAATACATTCAATGAGAGTTGGGTATTCGTGACAATTGCTGGTGATGTGACAAGCACTGTGCCCGACGTTCCTGACGGAAAGGTAGACATGAGAGATATAGGTGCCTTGTGCGGCAAATTTGGAACCACGCCATCCTCGCCAAATTGGGACACCAATTACGACATTAACGATGACGATTTGGTTAACATGCGCGACATTGGCCTTGCATGCAACAATTTCATGAAAACATGACAGGAAACGCATGTCGTTGAAAGGGCAGATATCTCCAAAGGGTGTCAAAATGATCCTTGACATTAAAGTGTGGATTAGACGGTTTAATAGACATAGACTACTAAAACATGCTGCATGGAAACTATCCATTTAATGCGTTTTTCAATTAGAAAAATGTATATTCTGAATTCATATTTTCTGTTCATAAGACAGTTAAATACCCAAAGCCTACTTGTGTGCATAATCGTTGGAGGAAACTCCTTGAAACATGACATAACACCAAAACAAAGAAAAGATCTACAAGCAAAAATGGCTAAAGTTTTCAAAGAAAACATGAAAGGACTCCGGACAGAATTGCAAAAAATATTGGTAGATGACATGGTCACAGCCTTCCAAAATAGAATAAACGTGTTAAACAGAGCACAAGCGAAAAGAAGCTACTAATGGGGACTAAAGAGGAAAAAGACATAGTTTGAATCCATAAAAGCTTTATATAAAAAGGGTGAAAATATCGCCAAGAGGTTTAGGATAATGAGACGATCCAAACTTGAAATGTATATTGACATCCTTAAGGTGCTTGCTCACCGCGGTCCATTAAAGCTAACTCATATCATGTATAAGGCTAATGTTAACTGTAGCGTACTGAAACAATATTTAGACTTTTTAATAAAACAGCAGCTTGTTGAAGAGCGTACAATCGGAAAGCGCCGAGTTGTCTACGCCATAACACAAAGGGGCATTACAGTGCTCAAGTACTTCCGCGAACTTAAACAAGTCTTGCCAATTGTTGAAGAACTAAGAAACAGAGCACCTGTACCATACTAACCATCTAAATTTTTTAACCACACCAATCTTTCACCAAATTGTATATTTTCAAAGCGTAAAACACAGCTTGCTCTCCAAAACATTTTAGCTTCGACATGAATCAAAAAACAACCACACTACTTCTAAACGGCACCACAACACAACTATCACTAATAAGAGAGTTACGGAGAAAATTCGGCATTTACTGTAAGTAGTGAACGTTTACTTTAAGAATCATTATGAATGTTTCGCAAGACTTAATAAACTCTTTACCCTCTAAACTATTGTACACATGTAAAACACATAGGGGAACCAGCGTGGCTAAACAGGAATCTCTCGGGAAAAAACCCTTACAAGTGCTGGAGAAAATCAGAGAAAACCTAGAAAAATTAAATGAAAAAATGGAAGTTATGATTGAACTGCAGAAACACGGCAGAAAAGACGTCCAGCCTCTTCCAGAAACGCCTTTAGACGTTATGACCTTGCTTTCCATGCCGGATCATCTAAGAAAAACAGCCATGACCGTTTGTAGACTTGGACGTGCCACAGCCGACGAGATAGCTCAACAGACACATAGGGCGAGAGCTGTGGAAAGCGCGTATCTTAATCAACTTGTTATAATGGGATATCTGAAAAAAGAAAGGAAAGGGCGAAAGGCGTATTTTTATGTGGATAGAGAAAGTCAGGGAGGGTAAACATTGGGCAAAATAATTGCTGTTCATTCCTATAAGGGTGGAACGGGAAAAACTCTTCTTTCAGTTAATTTAGCCGCAATATTTGTTAAGCTTGGAAAGAAAGTTTGTTTGTTGGATCTTGACTTTCGAGCTCCTAGCCTGTCCGCACTGTTAAAGATGAAGAATATAGAATATTGGTTAAATGATTACTTGAATGGAACATGTGAAATCGACAAGGTTTTAGTGGATTTAAGTGACAAAATTCACAATGGCGGTAAGCTTTTTGTAGGTTTCGCCAACCCAACTACAGAAGCCATTAGAGAGGTGAGTGCAAAAGACAGAAAATGGGAAATGCGCGCTTTAGGAAGACTCTTGTCCCTTAGAACTTCTCTTTTAAATGACAAGGGATTTGACTATTTAATTTTTGACACAAGTCCAGGTTTGCAGTACTCGTCTATAAACGCCATTGTAGGCGCTGATATTGTGCTTGTTGCAACAACTTTAGACAGATCTGATGTTGACGGAACAGGACGCATGTTACAAGAACTTTACGATTTGTTCGAGAAAAAAACGGAGATAGTGTTGAACAAAGTTTTGCATGATGTTTCCTCCAAATCCGGAAAAGAAATTATGCAAACAAAAATAGGAGACCTATACCATGCTCCTCCACTGGGAATAATACCTTGTTTTTGTGATATTTTAAGAGGGGAAGGAAACATTATTTTTCCCCAAGAAAAGCCAGAGCATCCATTCACGAAAATCTTGGAAGAAATAGCAAGCAAAATAGATAAACTGCCATAAGCTGTTATTGTCCTGCTATTTTATTCACTAACTGATAGATTTTGCAGGTTTTGCACTTCTCGTATTCCTTTTCTTCGCATTGTTTGCATATTAGACGGTTTAACTCTTTGATTTCGGAGTTCATTGTTATCTCCCTTCTCAGTGAATAAATAAGTTCCATGTTTGGTAATATACTGTATTCCGTTCTCGTAATATTTCATACGCTGAACTTATATTACATCATACACTTGACACGAAATACACGATAATTTTATATTCGCTTAAAATGTAAACATTTGCGTGGTGCTTTGGCTTGAACAAAAACGTGGCTTTAACAGCGCTGGCATGGGGATTGTTTTTTGTCCTCATTGGCATAAGTTGGGCGCTGACCAACTATTATATTATAGATATTGTGCCTTATGTTGCTTTGGGAGCGGGATTGATTTTGATAGGGCTTAATATTGCAAGGACAAGTATGGGAATGGGTTTAAGCAAGTTCAGCTTGTTTATTGGAATCATTGCGTTTGCTTTTGGCGGAGCAGGGCTTATCGGTTACAAATTACCGTTGCTCGAGACAATAATAGTGTTAATTGGTTTGTTCATAATTGCTGAAGCTGTAAGGTCGCTAACAAAATCTCGATAAAATGCTATTCCGTTAGGAACTGGAGACTGCGAATTGAATAGGTCAGTGGTTATTCTTGCAGGCGGATTTTCAAGCAGGTTAGGACAAGACAAGGGATTGCTGCAGTTAGCAAACAAACCTCTTGTGAGTCACGTTTTAAATGTTGTTGAGTCCATTGTTGATGAAAAGATAGTTGTTGTCAGCTCTAGCTTGCAAGCAGATAATTACAAGAAAGTTCTAGATTCGACTGTAAAAATTATTGTTGACGATGAAGAATTGCATGGCCCGCTTGTAGGCGCAAAATCGGGTTTTAAAGTGGCATGTGGAGACTTTTCTCTTCTTCTTCCATCTGATACGCCTTTTCTCTCAAGAGATGTTCTTTCTCTTCTGTTTGAATTATGCATAAATAGAGCGGCAGTAATTCCAAGGTGGCCAAATGGTTACATAGAGCCTTTACACGCGGTTTATCAGACAAGGATGGCTTTGGAAGCTGCTGAAAGCACGTTGAAAATGAGAGAAGTGAATATGCGGTCTATGGTAGATAAGTTGAGGGGTGTACGTTATGTTTCAACGCTTGTACTGCAGCAATTAGACCCTGAACTTAGAACATTCTTCAACGTTAATACTCTGCTTGACTTTAAGAAAGCTGAAAAGATGCTTAAAATGCGAAAAAGCAGAATTTAATGAATTTTTAGGTTGCCTTGTTTTGTTTTGCGTATTTTTCCGTTTCTGAGAGTAATTTTGCTATGTCAGTCTTTGAGTGAGCCGTGCTGAGAGCTCCTGTGTGTGTTGGCAAGAAGAAAATGCCGTTGGCTATCAGTTTTAGATTATAGTCAATGAGCTTTTTTCTATCAGCTTTGAAAACTGCAGTGGCGTCTTTGATGTTTTCTCGTGTGAAATGAGTGTTAAACAGTGAACTTGCGCCAACAACTTGAACATCAATGTCATGCGCTTCAAAGATTTCTCTTAATTGTTCTCGTATTTTGTCTCCCAATTTATTTAGATTGTTTATTAACAGACCATCTTTCAAGATTTTTAATGTCTCTAAACCAGCAGTCATTGTTATCGGGTTTGCCGTGAAAGTTCCGCCATGAAAAGAGAAAAGAGGGCGTTCATAAACACGTGAATCCAACCTTTCCATAATTTCGCGGGGTCCACAAAAGGCGCCAACTGGAAAACCTCCACCCAAAATCTTCCCGAAAACAGTCAAATCCGCCTTTACACCATAAAATTGTTGGGCGCCACCAGGAGCTAATCGAAATCCAGTGATTACTTCATCAAAGATTAACAATATGTTCTTTTCGTCACAGAGTTCTCTTAGCCCTTTCAAAAACTCTTTTTCTACCGGAACTCCTCCACCTGCACCTAAAACTGGTTCGATAAGGATGGCTGCGACTTCCTCGTTCTTTATCTTTTTCTTCACTCCTTCTAGGTCGTTAAAGGGTAAACAAATGGTGTCTTCTAGTGCGCCTTTCGTTAAGCCTGCAGATTCTGGAACGTCAAATGGGTGCTTGACGCCTACATGAAGTGCGTCGTAACCTCCGTGCCATCCACCTTCAAATTTGACAATTTTCTTTTTGCCCGTGTATGCTCGTGCCAGTCGTGTGACATACATGTTTGCTTCTGTTCCAGAATTTGTGAAGCGGGTCATTTGGGCGTTGGGAACCATTTTTGCGATTTGTTCTGCTAATGCGATTTCTAGTTCGTGGGATGTTCCGTAGTGGGTTCCTTCTTCTAGTTGTTTTTTCACTGCTTTTATGATTGCTGGTGGGCTGTGTCCGAGTATGAGTGCTGTGTGTCCAAGCCAGAAGTCTATGTATTCGTTTCCGTCTACGTCATAGAGTTTGCTTCCTTTGGCTTTGGCGGTGTAGAATGGGTATGGTTCAAAGAATCTTATTCCATATGAAACTCCAGCTGGAAGAACTTTTCTGGCGCGTTCGTGTAAACTTTTGGATGTTGGAGTTTTTGAGATGTAATCTTCAAACATTTTGGTTCCTTCTGGACTTTTAGTTTGCATTGACTTTTCTTATTATAGTTTCTACGGCTTCGTTTAAGTTGTTTACGATAGCGTCTGCTTGTAGGCACTCAATGTTTTTCTTTTCTCTATCTAATAGTATGGCGTGAATGCCCCATCGTTTAGGCAGAAGTATGTCCACTTGCACATCATCGCCTATCATAACAGCTTCTTCGGGTTTTACACTCAAAAGTTCTAGGGTTTTTCTATACATTTTTGGGTTGGTCTTATCGCATCCAGCTTCGTAGCCAGTCACTATATAATCAAAATATTCTTTGATGGGCTTTATTGCCTTTTTAAATTGGAAGTAAGCAATTGTTGTGACTATGGCTGTTTTGAACATGTGCTTCTTCGCTTTTTTCACGGCTTCGGCAGCGTCCCACTGCAATCGGTATGGTCTGTTTTTGAGACGCTTAACGATGGTTTCGAGTGTTTCCTTGTCAACTTTGACTTTCAATCTCCATAAAATCCTCGTGAAATAAGAGCGCCAACTCTTGTAGCCATGTTTCGGATAGTCTACAAAAGCAACAAACATCCACGCGGCTCTCAATTGTTGTGGCGAAACTTCGTAGCCTCTGCTGAAAAGGTAATCTGAAAGCTCTTCACTGGTTACTTCATCCTCTTTTTTAACAAAAGCCAACGTCCAATGCAAATCAAATAAAACTGCTTTTATCTTGGTCAACTAATTCACTTTGCATCTGTTAAGGTTTGGTTTTCCTATTAATTTTGCTTCGTAAAGTGTTTTCAATTTCTATAAGGTTCTCTAAGGTGTAATGCGGTTCTGGACAAGTATAGCCCCCCTTATAAATAGGTTGAATCTTGGCTTGACTGCGTTAACAAATTATAGGACGCTTGTTTGTTGCTTTTGCGTGAATCTCATGTGGTAGGTAATGGGCGGGTTTTAGGCTGTGAAGGTAGGTGCGTTCGAAAAGGTTTTGAAGGGATAGGAGATAATGAGAGTGGGGATAGTATGCCGTTAAAGCATTTAGAGTTTTCAAACATAGAGTTTTATCCGTTAACGCCTGAACGATGGTCTGACCTTGAAAGGTTGTTCGGTGAACGGGGAGCATGTGGCGGCTGCTGGTGCATGTGGTGGAGGCTGAAGCGTTCTGATTTTATGCGCCAAAGAGGAGAATTAAACAGAAACGCCTTGAAGAAAATAGTGGATTCTGGCGGAGTCCCGGGGGTTCTTGCTTATGTTGATGGTGAAGCTGTTGGATGGTGTGCGGTTGCTCCCAGAGAAGCCTATCCAGCTTTGGAAAGGTCTCGCGTTCTAAAGCGAGTTGATGACAAGCCTGTTTGGTCTGTTGTGTGCTTTTTTGTTGCTAAACCGTTTAGGGGCAGAGGACTTACCGTGCTATTGTTGAAGGCTGCTGTTGAACATGTGCGTAAGCAAGGCGGCAGAATTGTTGAAGGATACCCCGTTGAGCCTAAAAAAGGAAGAATGCCTGACCCTTTCGCTTATACTGGTTTGGTTTCCTCTTTTCAGAAGGCAGGGTTTGTGGAAGTTCTTAGGCGCTCTGAAAGCCGCCCAATCATGCGATACGTTATCGCGGAGAGATAACGTTCCTCTTATAGAAAGACTTTTAAGCAATTCTTAAAAGAACGCTATTCTTTACATTTTTGCATTAATTTCGGTGGTTATACGATTGAGTATTGAAGCAAATTTGATAATTTCCCTTCTAAAGTTGACCAGAGAAGGTGCAGTTTCATTAGAACTAGTTAAAAAAGATGCGAAACTTCCTTTGCAGCTTGTTGAAAAGTTGCTTCAAAAATTGCAAAATGACGGGTATATTTATTTGCAGAAAAACGTTGTGGACGTTGATTGTCTGCAACGTGTTAAGTTGGCGGTGTATGCCGTACAATTAGGAGCTGACTTGGAGTATGTGAGCGGTTTCCTTCGGTGGAAAGAATTTGAAGATATAGCCGCTATTGCATTTGAACGTAACGGCTACGGTGTTTATAGAAATTTAAGGTTTAAACATGCCGGGCGCCGATGGGAAATCGACGTCGTCGGCTGCAAAAAACCAATAGCCGTATGCTTAGACTGCAAGCATTGGCATTACGGAGTATATCCTTCTGCGTTGAGGAAAATTGTTGAAGAACAAGTAGAAAGGACATTCACCTTCGCCGAATCTTTGCCAAATCCTTCTGTCAAGATTGAGTGTGTTTCATGGGAAAGAATCAAATTTGTCCCCGCAATCTTGTTGCTTGCTGCCGGCAGATTCAAGTTTTTTGATGACGTACCAATCATTCCAGTTCTTCAACTGCAAGATTTCTTAACTCAGTTACCAGCATTCGCAGATTCATTGAAACATTTAACAAAAAATATGCGAAGCAGAGCAACTTTTGGCATACAATGATTATTCTCTTATGGATACATTATTTCTCTGATGGATTTCTTTGCAAATTTGATTGCGGGATACAGACTAAAAATGAAAGTTGCTAATAAAGTTGCCAGCAGCCACCCAGCTATTTCCATAATGGTGTAGTTCGTAACTAACGGTTCGGGAATCAAAATCATCAAAGTTATGATGACGCCCAACGCAATTCCAATAGCGCAACTTGCAAGCAAAACAATGAAACTTTGTCCCGCAACAATTTCCACAACCTGAAGGCCCACCTATCGCTGTGAACTCGCCATTTTCAACAGAGAAACTCACATCTCTGAAAGCTTCAACTTTCACATCGTCTATCTCATAAATTTTGCACAAGTTAGATGCTTGAACAACTTTCTTTTCAGCGGGCATTACTCATGAACTCCCCTTCACCAAGTCAAAGTTTCCTCTGTCCCGTTTCAAGATCCGCGCCTTTTCTGGAAGCTTGTTTTTTTCCCAATCCTTCCACGGTACTTCCTTGAAGACCCATCGTTTGCCTAAGTGCGCAGCGAGAATTGCATGTTTAAAATTCTTGTCCATCGGGATGAGCTCATCGAGGAACCTGAAGAGTTTTTCGATTTGCTGCTTTGGAAAGTAGGCGTAGTATCCAGCGTTTTTTACCTCAAAAGCGTAGATGTGCGCGGCTTTTCTTGCGATTATGTCGGGCAACGGGTTAAGACTTGGATTGCTCACTGGAACGCGCGCCGCATTATATCCATTTTTTAGCAAGAGTTTTACAAGAACGTTTTCGCTGTAGAAGCCCCTTTTGCGCCATCGGCGAAGTTCATCCTTGTCAATTTCTCTGACCACTTAACGCTCTCTCCGCACACTCATTATGGTTATTGTGACTTCTTAAAAATAAAGTTCACCTTTTGAAAAGTGTTTTTTGTTGATGCTTTCGTATACCGGTGAACTATGGTGAAACGTGAAAAACGCAAGTAATACCTTACTCACGAGGTTTACAAGACCGTAAAAATTCACATTGGAAAAATGGAAATCATTTGCCACTTAGCCTAGGAGCTGACTGGGACATTTGGGCTTTTCAAGGAAAATAAGCCAGAAATGAGGCGCTTAGACGGCTATGATTTTCGACGTTTGTAGGTTTGAGCCCACACGGTGAGTGCAGGCTTTTCAACTAAGCATTCTTTCAAGTAGTCGTCTAAAGTGGACGCTGGAACAACCTCTATCTTGTAATCTCTAGGGTCGATGGAATGCTCGTAGTTCTTTTGTGGAATGACAACTTTTCTGAAGCCCCACGCTTCTGCAGCCTTAATCTTCTCGTAAACACCACCCACAGCGGTTATCTGAATTGTGTCTCCAACACCCAAGTTGATTTCGCCAGTAACAGCCACATCCTGCCTAATTGGTTTCCCTTCAATAAGCGAGCACAACAAGATAGCCATTGTTACGCCTGCTGATGGCCCGTCAACACCGTAAGATTGAGCGAAATCAATGTGTGTCAGATAGTCTTGTGCTATGTCAATGCCGTATTTTTGTAGTATCACGCTTCTGACTTTGGCTATGCTGTCTGAAATGAAACTTTGTCCTTTCGCCACTCCAGTAACTTTGTAATAACCTTTAATTGGGTACGTTCTTGGAAGCTCACTTCTTTTAGACATGTGAGCTTTCACTGACAAGACACTACCTGTCATTTCGCCGCTGTATGGGTCTCTAACGACTGCTAAACCATAGATTTGCCCAAGCTTTACGCCTTTAGGCTTTATTTCTAGCAGTTTCCCCCTCTCGTTCATTTCGTGCTCCAATATTTGCCTCTGAATCGTTTTGCAGTGGCGTTCTATGGCTTCTCGAACATGACGTTTTTCAACGATTTTGCATTCTTCGTTCATGGCAAGCGTAGCAGCCGTCTTAATAATAGAAATTAAAGGTCTGAACCTTGTTGTTAGGGCGTCTCTTTTGTTGCTTCTGCGTCTGCCTTCCTCTACAATTTCTTCGCATGCCTCTCTGCTGAAGGGTATGAGGTTGAAGCGTTTAACTTCCTGAGCTATGAACTGCACATATTTGCGTCTATTTTCCAACGTGTTTGGCATGTCATTGTTCATTCGTACGACTTTGCCGTAACCATAAATGCGGTCCATCAGAGCTGGGTGAATTTGGCCTATGCTATCGAAGTTTCCGGCGCCGACAAGAAAGGTTATTGCGGGCACGGGCTCTGTTGAGACTGCCATTGCGGCGGTGTCGCCTCCGTGCCATTTGCCTCTCAAAGTTATTGGTAACTGGCCGTCTTCAAGAACCGTCAACAGCGTAATTGCTTCTTCAGGGTCGAGATTTTTTATCTCATCAATATATAGTATGCCTAATGAAGCTCTGTGGACGTCGCCAGCGGTGACCCTCTGATGCTCCGGAGTGCCTAAACCGCCAGTTTGGTATGGGTCCCAAGCTATTGAACCGAAAAGTTGGGCGCTTCTGTGCCCTGTTGCGTCTATGAATGGCGCGTGTCCAGAACTGTTGTCAACTATTAGTTTTGGCACTTCTGTTTGTTGAGCGCCTGCGATGCCTTTCATGTTGCCTAATCCGCCTAGTTTAGAGAACCACCACATGAAAACGCCGAAGAAGATTAGGCTGCCGCCTGGAATGAACGTTAAGGGTACCAGTCCGACAAACTTTCCGGCTAGGTAATCCATGAAGTTGTAGTTATAATATTGTTGAAGCGGTTCTCCCAAATATGTTGGGTTCGCATTCCAAGTCATCCAAGCTTGTAGCATGAAATAGAAGCCTAAGAATATGAGGAACAAGCCCATAGCGATGAGGAAAACTTGAAGAGTTTTGAATCCCACTTTTGTGAGGAATTTTCTTTTAAGTTCTTTAAGCTGTTCCTTCTGTAGTACTTTCTTTGCCTCGCCAGCCTCATGAATTGAAACTTTGGGCTGGCTTGGTAAAGCGGTGTTTCTCCAGCACAAGACGTCGAAAAGTTTTATGCCATTTTCCTTGTAGACTTGTGTGAGTTTTTCTGTTAAGGCTCTGCCAATTAATGATTTACCTGTTCCAGGGTCTCCTAATAAAAGAAGGTATGGTCCTGGGCTTATGCTTGCTTTTGATGATGGTTTGGGTTTGTTTGGGTCGCTCCAGCTTTCGTACCATTTCGTTTTTTCTAGCCATTTGAGTTTATGTACCCATTCGTCAAGGCATAGAAAACATTCTTTTAGGGCTTGCTCTTGCCCAATTACCCAGTTTATGAGGTTGTCGTCGACTGGAAAACCCTCTGTGCTTTTGAACTCTCCCCAGTCCCATTTTACAGTGATTGTTCTACCACTGACGTTTTTTTCAAGTATTTCCACATCGTTTCCAAAAGTGCTAACCGGCAAGTTTGAACACCTTTACACTGCCTTCTACCTGTTTCCTCTCTACAACAAACCATGGTGGCGAATTATTATAGAGGTTATTTCTAAATCGGCAATATTAAGAAACTCACAACATACGTTTTTTCTCGTCTAAAAATGAAAAATGTTCGATGTGCTTATTTTCAGAATTGGCGCCAATTTGAAACGTGACTTTCCAATTAAAGGGAATTTTCAAGCTTGTTTCACTTCGAAGACAGCAAGTCTAGAAATTTTAAACACAGCCCCAGCGGAAGCCCAAATGATTAAGCTTAAATTAAGCCTTTTTCGCAATTTTAAGCCTTTTCTAACGTTTTCCATTTCGCCAGCAGACTCTAAGTATGGACTTAACCAAAGCCTCATATAAAAACTGTCGAAAATCTCCAAGCGAAGTTTGGCGGCGGCTAGTTCGTGAGTGCTTCGAACTTTTTGAGTGAGTTTTTGGTTTTCCAGGCTACTTTATCGCATTCGGTGACTGTAATCTGGCGTTTACGCTCAGCATCCTTACACGATGATTGGGCTTTGGGTTTTTCTGTAGAAAACTAGTTTATAGGTTAGGCTGAACATGAGAAAGAGTGAAGAGTATTTTATTGGGTTTTGCAGTTACGGTTCTCCTTTCCACTCTGTAGTTAAGCATTTGAACTGTTCAGACATTTTACGGATGATTAAACTATTTTTTCTACTTACTTTACATGGTATTCTACAGCCGGGCATATTTTGTGTGAAGGATGCATCTCTTGTGGTTTTGGTTGATGCTTCTGTATACTGTAAAAAGAGGTCTTCACCAGGCAATTAGCCTAACATTTTGCATCGAGAAAAGGAGCTTTTTCCGCGTTTATCTTCCATGAATATGTAAAAGTGTTTTGTTTACTGTAGGCTAAATCGTTGATGTTTTCAGAACATTGATGTTGGATTTTTCTCTTTTGGTTAATTTAGTGAGCCATGTATTACCGCTTCTTTATTCATATCACCAGCACTCTCCAGAAACTAACGTTAGGCGGTTGTATACAAAAGCATCAACACAACTCACTCTTTTCCGCAAGTTCTGAAAAGTATTAAAGCGCTTAAACCATTAACTTTAGACTATGCACTCTGGAGAAGAGCTTAAACGTTTCAAGGCTAAAGACAACCGCCAAGTGATTCTGAGAACACCAAAGTGGGAGGACCTAGATGATTTTCTGGAACTCATAAACTCGCTTGTCGAAGAAGGCGCAGACATTCTTAGAAGTGAAAAGGTTTCGAGAGAAGAAGAAATTGATTTTCTGGCAAGAGTGCTTAGTCGCTTAGAAAAGGGCGAAATGTTTTATTTGGTTGCTGAGATAGACGGGCAAGTTGTTGCAGTTTCAGAGATAAACAAAAGAGATGGCTACGAGAAGCATGTGGGCGTCATAGGCATAGCAATTAAAGAAGGTTTCAGGGACATTGGCATCGGAACAGAGATGATGAAGACTCTGATAGAGCAAGCGCAAAAAATTGGTTTGAAAGTTTTGACGCTCTCTGCTTTTGCAACCAACACGCGCGCAATCCATGTTTACGAGAAAGTTGGATTTACCAAGACAGGATTTATTCCCAAAAAGCGTTTTAAAGATGGCAAATACACAGATGAAATAATAATGACTAAACTGTTGGAGTGAAGAAACAATTTGTCCGGATTCAAAGTGTTTAACACAAGTCTTAACTTTCAAACGAAAGGCGAAATAGAATTCGTAGATTTAACGGATAAAGTGCAGGAAGCGGTTGCCAAGTCAGGCGTAAAAAATGGCATAGTCCATATTTTTGCACCTCACGCTACAGGTATATTAGTTTTAACGGAAAATGAGTACGGCTTGCTAAATGACATCAAAGCCTTGCTTGAGAAATTAGTTCCCAAGCACAGCGCATACAATCATCCTTCAAACGCTCATTCGCATCTGAGGTCTGTGCTGTTGTCGCCTGACAAGACTTTGCCAGTAGTTGATGGTAGCGTAGAGTTTGGAACATGGCAATCGCTACTGTTCATAGAGACAGATGTGCACTCAAGAAGAAGGACTGTCATAATCCAAGTTATCGGAGAATAAGAGACATCACAATTAGCACGAAATCTTTTTAGTCGTACAAATTCTGCAAATTGCTTGACAGTATCTAGTTTCTTTAAAATATCAAGTTAAACCACCGTTATGCTGCAGAAAGACGCGCTTCGAATCATTGGTAATTTTGGAATATATTAGATTTAAGTTTTTATTTAAAAACTCAACATTCATTGGCTATAATATGCTGTGTTTTTTAAATCTCTAAGCTAATTTGTACATAATCGTTGACGTTTCGCATCCTAAAATTCTGCGGAAATCCTCGCATAAAAGCAAATTCATCTGCAACACCATGGTAGAATCCGTATTGTATTCTTTTGACTTTGTTTCTTTGAAAGCGTTTTTCACGTATATATGATAGTGGCAACTGAAAACCGCGCACTGTTTTCTATGTATTTATAACTTTCGTTCATGTTCGTTTGCGGCGAAAGGTTTATCCATGCGTCCACGTTAAAAAGTTACGAGCACTCGTAAATTACGGTGATAGCCAATGACAACGGAACTTTCCTATGATGCAGAAGAGTATGTGGAAGCAATCTATAAACTCCAGAAGCGGAGCGGCGTTGCCAAAACAAAAGAGTTAGCTGAAGAACTGGATGTCGTGCCCGGCTCCATAACAAACACAATTGAACACTTAGAAAAACACGACTTAGTGGAACATGAGCCATACAAAGGCGTCAAGCTAACAGCGAAAGGCGAAGCATTAGCCCTATGCATTATAAGGAGACATAGGCTTGCAGAAAGACTACTCACCGACATATTGAATGCAGAATGGAGCGACGTCCACGAAAACGCTTGCAAACTCGAACACGCCCTAACAGAAGACGTAATCGCCCTTCTGGAAAAGAAGCTTGAATACCCAAAAGTCTGCCCTCACGGAAACCCCATTCCCACTGAACGCGGCGAAATAGAAGAACAAGAATGTTACCCACTAACAGAAGTAAGGCTAAACGAGCTCTGCAAGGTTGTGAAAATCTCCAACGAGAATCGGGAAAAATTGCAACTTTTAGCTAACAACGGAATAAAACCAGACGCAACAATCCACATTGTCAAGCGACGAGGCACTCGCATCATTCTATGCGTGGATGGAAAAGAGCGTAGTTTGAACTGCAATGATGTTTCTAGTGTTTGGGTCAAACCTTTGGAGGCGAAAAAATAATGCGATTTAGACATAGAAGGGCAATTGCTGAACCGCAAATTGTGAAAGACGATAGAGAAACGGTTTCTCTAACATGCCTTGAAGAAGGAAAAAGCGGAGTATTAGCTTACGCTCATGGAGGTTGTGGACTCGTCAGAAGACTCGCTGAAATGGGATTAACACCAGGCGTTAAAGTCAAACTTCTTAGAAAATGCCCTTTCCGTGGACCATTAGAGATTGAAGTAAGGGGCACTGCACTTGCCCTGGGCTATGGTGTCGCTTCAAAAATTTTTGTCAAACCATTAAGGACCGAAACAAATGGTTAAGCAACTGCGAATAGCATTGGCTGGAAACGCGAACGTTGGAAAAAGCGTAATCTTCAACCAGCTCACGGGTTTAAATCAGATTGTTGGAAACTGGCCTGGAAAAACGGTTGAAAGGGCAGAGGGAACACTGCATTTTGAAGGCTACACGATACGCATTATTGATTTGCCTGGCATTTATTCACTTTCTACTTTTTCTATGGAAGAAATCGTCTCGAGAGATTACATAGCCACCGAAAAACCAGACGTTATAATAAATGTTGTTGACGCTTCAATGCTCGAGCGTAACTTGTATTTCACACTTCAACTTTTAGAGCTTGACCCCCCAATTATATTGGATTTAAATCAGGTTGATTTTGCAGCCAAAAAAGGCATAAAAATTGACGCAGAAAAACTTTCTCTAGCCCTAGGCGTGCCCGTCGTCCAAACAGTTGCAATCACCGGAGCCGGAATAAACGAGCTTCTTTCGACAGTGGTAGCTGTTGCAAACAGAGAAAAACAGCTTCAACCATTAAAAGTTACTTATGGAAAAGAAATCGAGAAGTGTGCCCAAGCAATCGAAAAACTTGTCAACGCTAAGCTTCCGCAAATCTGCGCAGTATACCCTGCGAGATGGATTGCAATAAAGCTTCTAGAAAGAGATGAAGATGTTACTGGAAAAATAAGAAATTACGAAAGTGGAAAAGAAGTTCTCGAATATGCAGAAAAACTGGCGGGTGAATTAGAAAAAATTCACGGTGAGCCATCCCCTGTCATCATAGCATCTGAAAGATACAGTCTAGCAACAAAAATAGCAAAAGCAGTAACAACCGTCGAGACCCCTCCCAAAATAAGTTTAGAGCAGAAAATAGACGCGTTAACCACACATAAAGTTTTAGGCTATCCTATTTTGGCTGGCGTGTTGGCGGCTATGTTTGCGTTAATTTTTATTGGTGGAAACTTTGTGTCCGCAGGCTTTGACTACACTTTTGGCATTTTAACGAACCAAACTGCAAATGCATTGTCACCGTTTCTACCCAAAATTGCTGTTGACCTAATCAATAAGGGAGTTCTGTCTGGCATATTTGCTGGGATTTCTGTAGCCTTACCGTATATCGTTCCTTTTTACATACTTCTAGCACTTTTAGAAGACAGTGGCTATCTGCCACGCGCCGCCTTCCTCATGGACAACCTTATGCACAAAATAGGCTTGCATGGTAAAGCCTTCATATCCATAATGCTCGGCTACGGCTGCAACGTTCCAGCATGCATCGGCTGCAGAATCATGGAAACACAAAGAGAACGTTTCCTATCAGCATTTGTAGTCGTTTTAATTCCCTGCGCAGCCAGAACGGTTGTAATTCTCGGACTTGTAGGAAGGTTTGTTGGGTTGCATGCGGCTTTAGCCTTATACGTTTTTGACTTAGTCCTCGTTTTCGTGTTGGGAAGAATAGCCTTCAAAGTTTTGCCAGGTGAGCCGGTTGGATTAATTATGGAGATGCCGTCTTACAAAAAACCGTCCATGAAGAACATTTTAGTGAAAACCTGGAGCAGAACACGCGACTTCGTTTTCATAGCATTCCCAATAATAATCGCGGGAAGCCTAGTAATAGTGGCTTTAGACATAACTGGATTCACCAGCTACATCGTTAACGGTGCAAGTCCGCTCATAAGTGGTTGGCTTGGGCTACCCGTGTTAGCGGGTATTCCATTAATATTTGGAATTTTACGGAAAGAGTTAACGCTCATTCTGCTAGCTGAGCTTATTCCATTGGAATCTTTAACAGCTGTTCAAATGATTGTTTTCGCCTTGGTTACAATGATTTACATTCCATGTCTGGCAACTATTGCCGCGTTAAAGAGAGAGTTTGGATGGAAAAAAGCCTTGGCAATAACATTGATTGACGTTGGACTTGCTCTTCTTCTGGGCGGAATAGCCTACAGAATCCTATCACTATAAGAACAAAAGAAAAGTGTCGCTCTTTACGTATGTTCTGTCTTTTTGGGAAGTTTAAAAGAGAGAAACAGAGCAGCCACTGCAAAAATTGTTAAGAGGTAAAATGCAACATCTAAACCATATAAGTCAGCAGTAAATCCCGCTATCAACTGTGAAATGGAGCCTATGCCAAAAGAAGTGAAGAAGAATACGCCGTAAACTGCACCTCTCTGGTTTTGTGGAGAAAGAAAGCCGGTAAGCGAGTTTAACGCGGGCTGGTGTGCATAAAATGACAAGCCATATAAAATAATGAAAGCAACCACGCTCACCATATAAATTGGCACGAAAAGAAGACATAAAAAGCCCGCACAAACACCCATGGAAGTGGCAATCAAAACCTTCCTTGAACTAAACTTGTCCGCAGCTTTACCTCCAATCCACTGTCCAGGAACCCCAGCAGCCAAAATCAACGTGAGAGCCACTGATGCCCATGCTTGGTCAACTTGTCGATTCTCATTAATGTATGTTGGAAAGTACAGTTCCACGCCCTTCATGAAAAGTCCGATTGCCACGTTGAAAATCAGTAACACCCAGAGCTCACGAATCTTCAAAGCATCAATTATCGTTCCAACATAGTTGTTTCCGTTATTAGGTTTTCTAAATTTTTTCGAGAAAAGAAAAGCAAGCAGTAAGCACAGCATGCCAAAAGTGACGAAAGCCCATGACCATCCAAAAGTTGAGCCAATAATCCATGCTATTGTAGGAGTTAACACGACGCCTAATGTTCCACCTACTCCATGCAGCCCCATGGATTCGGCAACTTTGCCTTTGAAAGCTTTTGAGATTAATGAGTTTGCAGTTGGATGGTAAAGGCTAGCCCAAGAAGCCATCAGAACCAACGCTAACCCATAAAGGTAAATGTTTCTAGTTGTGGCAGCACCAAGCATGATAAGTGTGGAGAGCCCGGAAAAAGTGAGGCATAAGGTAATTGTTTTGGCTTCTCCAATTTTGTCGCCTAATGGTCCACCAACCAAAGCGCCGACGCCATACAGAAAAGATGCGGCTGTTGAAACGGCGCCTATAACAGATTTTGTCACGCCTAAGTCAGCCATTATCAAAGCCAACAAAGGCGATGCAATTACAAACAATGAATGGTTTAAGGAGTGCGCTGAACCTAACAGTAAGAGATGACCATTTTTTGATAGTTTTTGCTCCAAAGCCTTAACCTTACCAGCACTTAGTCATTAATAGTAGCTAGAAACTACGACTTTTCTATAAAGGCTTAATTGCTTATAAACTTCGTTTGATATGTAGAAAAAGGGAAGAGTGATGGAAATTGTGGCCTTTTATGGTCCATAAACCGACTCTAACCCGAGAATGTCACCCAGTCCCAGCGTCCGCTTGTAAGTTTCTCCATACGCTCCATAGCCGTACATCGTCAACCAATAATCAGCATCATTGTATAAGTCGGCAAGACCGCACCAATGTCCAAGCTCATGAGTCATAATATTTTGCACGTCGAATTTGCCAGCTTCGCCTGAGAGGCTCCACTTGTAGTATGTGTTCATTCGGCAGTCAGTTTCAACTATTCGCGAACCGCTAGACCAAATGTATGTGACTGCTATTACGCCTGCTTGATAAGCGCCCCATGCGATTACATTGTAGCCGTCTCGTCTTCCAGCGGTTCTTGTTGTTGTGCCTTTGTAGCTGAAAACTTGATAGGCTGTTTCTTTGTCCCATGTGTAAGCTGAAGCGGTTATGGTGTTAACTACGGCTGTTGTTGAAAAGCCGTACTTGTTGCTGGGGTTTATGTAATAGTTAATGGTTGTGTACCAATGGTAACTTAACAGTTTGTAATCCGGATTTGTCATGGAGTCATCCGTCGGCGGAATCGCATAAGTCACAACAACTGCGCCGTGGATTGAGCTTTCAAAAGCGTAGGCTGTAGCAACCGCTGCAAAAATTGGAAGTAACGCCACAAGCGACAGCATTAACGCTTTTAGCTTTTTCATTTAACCACCTTTAAAAGCGTCAAATGATTTAAGGAAGCAACATATTTATAATTTACTAAATTAGTTATAACCAAAACGTCAACTTTTATTCAGGTGGTTCATGAATGAATGTCGCTGTTAAAGGGTTATGGAATGTCGTATTAAGCGGTTATCCGAAAACTGGAAAAACCATGCTTGCAAGACGCTTGGTTGCCGAGCATAAAAATTTTGCGAGAGTTGGCGTTGACGAGTTGAGACAAATGCTTTTTAATGAATTTCCACCGTGCCGCGACGAATTTCTAGTGTATTCCTTGATTGCTGAAACGCGAGACATGCTCCTTGAAAAGGGATACAGTGTTATTATTGATTCCACAGCGCCCGATAATGTTACACGAGCTTTTCTGCTCACAACAAGAGTTAAGAATGTTAATCGATTAGTTGTTCTGTTCAATGTTGAAAGAGAGATCATAATTGAAAGAAACATTGCCTTGTTTGGCGACGCAAGCTCAGTTTTTGCTTGGGATGAACGCTGGGAAACACCAAAAGGCGGCATTCCAATATTCAAATTCAAAAGCAACAGCGCGGAAGAGTTTGAGGCTTATTATGCACGCCTAAAGGAACTATTAGAAAGTGAAATGCATCCTTTTAAACCAGAATTTCTACGTCCAACATTACCATTCAAGAAACTCCAGAAAACTTTCAGAACATTCTTAAAAGGAAAACAAAAATAGATTTGTGCAGTTTTACACCCATTGCTTCTTAATCCATTCTTCTACTCCAGCCGCTTTCATTTCCAGAAGTCTTTTTTTCTTAGCCTTATTGAAAACGTTTGAGTGCACACTTTTTTCGCTCCAATTTGTCTCGCATGGAAACTCAGAGCATTCAAAACAAAATTCTATCCCTTTTTCGATGCAACACTTGCGAATTGGACAGCCGCTCCAGCCGCTGCCACCCTTGCAGTTAAATGCACATGCGCTTTTAGACAGAATTTCGAGTCCTTTTATTGTCTCTTTTGAGTTGCCGCCTTTGGAGTCAATCCATCCCTCAACCTCAAAATGCGCTTTAACAAGGTTCAACAGTTGTTTGGCAGGCGCTCTTAGAACGTCAGTGTACCAGTGGCATGTTCGGCAGTAATTTCCGCAATACCCAATTTCATTCCGCCTTGCCTCTTTCATTTTTTCACTTTCCACTTGTAATCACCTTTGTTATTTTATAAGAGACGGCGAGCGGTTAAGACTTTTTCGAAAAACAAGACAAAGCTTCTAATAACATCTGTTCATTACTGAATATTTATGCGCCCCTTAGAAGAGTATGCCACCACACAATACGTTCTTCATAAGCACCATTTGTTACCGGGTTCCCAAGGCGAAAGCATCATTCAAGTAGTCAATGACATAATCGCCTTACATGCCACCAGCGTGGGAACAACCTACCTTTCCTTGTTCGCCCGAATGAGAAATTTCAAAAGAAGAGACCTAGATGAAGAATTTTACAAGAAAAGAAATTTACTACGTTTAAGAGCCATGAGAGGCACCCTTTTCATTACTTCTACAGAACTGGCGCCTATAATCTACCAAGCAGTAAGACTCAACCTTTTGAAAGCATCTGATAGGATGCTTGCGTCGAACAAGGTGATGCCCCAACATGAATTTGACGAACTAAAGAAAAGACTCTGCGATATTTTGAAGGACGGCGGGAAAACTCTCCCCGAGATTAAGCGAGCTTTACCAAAATCGATTATTAGAACTCTTGAGCTTAAGGAAGGAAAAAGCATTTACAGAATGCGCAACTTAAGCATAGCCCTAAACTTGTTGATTCGCCAAGGAATAATAATAAGCGAGAAAGACGCGGGAACACTCAGCATCACGAAAGCCAACCGTTACATGCTTTTTAAAGAAGTTTATCCCAACCTAGACCTTGAATCAATAGGAGTTGAAGATGCAAAGACAATGTTGGTTAGGCGGTACATCAAAACATTTGGTCCAGTCACTGAAGAAGACATTGCATGGTGGACGAGTCTCAGCAAAACTGACTTAAAGAAGGTTATAACGACAATAGAAAAAGAACTGCTCCGAGTGAACATTGAAGGTTTTGAACGGGAATATTTGATGCTTCAAACTGATTATGCACAGTTCGTCAAGTTCAAACCGCCAAAAACGCGCTCTGTGCAGTTGCTTCCTTACGAAGACCCGTACACAAAAGGCTACAAAATAAGAGACAGACTAATCGACAAAAAATACGAGAAAAACGCGTATGTTGGAGGTGGAGTACAACCAACTATACTTCTAGATGGCAAGATTATTGGAACATGGAATCGAAGCATGGAAGAGGGAAAAGGACCAATCAAACTATATTTCTTTCAACATCCTGAAAGCGCAATAGAAAGAGAAGTCATCAAAAAAGCGAAATCTTTAGGAAAACTGATGGCTAATCAAGAAGTTAGCATCAAGATAGAAAACCGTAGATTGACTGCTTGAGCATTTCTTAAGTTTTTTATGTTCTAATCAGCAGATTAGTAGAAGCGAGGGAAATTGTTTGGAAGCATACATTCTGCTTAATGCGGAACCAGGCAGGATATGGGAAGTTGCAGAAGCTACGCTTAAGATTGAAGGCGTCAAAAAAGCGCATGCAGTAGCCGGTCAGTTTGACGCTGTAGTCTATGTGGAATTTCCAAAAATGGAGGATTTAGGAAAAATAATCGAGAAAATCCAGCATCTTAAGGGCGTGCGGGGAACTCAGACGCTTATAGCTATTCCGCCAACTATCAGAAAGTAACTACGCATATTTCGATTGTTTCCGCAACTTGCGGCTTCGAAACATATTCGACACTTTAGCCATTAACGTTTTAGTGCGCCGAAGAGCTTGCTAGTGTCATTGAAATAGTCAACAGGCTAAAATACGTAGTCACCAATTGTTGTTAATGTGGACAAAATGAAAATTTTGAAGCCACCGAAACTTTGTGATGGCGACACTGTTGGAGTGATTGCGCCCTCTTATCCCGTCTTGCCCTTTCATCAAATGTATAAAAAGGGAATCACAAACCTCAAAAAATTTGGTTTCAAAGTTAAAGAAGGCAACACAGTCAAGCTCGAACATTTTGGCTACATGGCTGGAACCGACCGACAAAGAGCCGAAGACATTAACAGCATGTTCGCTGACAAAGAAGTGAAGGCGATAGTTTGCGCAATTGGTGGTCAAGTGGCAATTCGAACCTTGCGCTACTTGAATTTTGACTTAATAAGGGCGAATCCGAAAGTTTTCTCAGGAATGAGCGACATCACGACTTTTCACGTGGCTTTCTTGGCTAAGACAGGCTTAGTTGGTCTTCATCAGACAGATGTTATTTTCGGGTTCGGTGCAGATATGACTAGCAAAGAAGCAAAATATGAAATGGACCTTTTCTTCAAAATCACTAAAAGAGCTGAACCATTAGGTTTGTTACCCGCTCTTACACGCTGGGAAGCCTGGCGCGAAGGCAAAGCTGAAGGCAGACTGTTCGGTGGAAACGTGCCAAGTCTGCAAGCGCTATTGGGGACACCGTATTTTTCAAAGCCAGACGAGGATGTTATTTTCTTTTGGGAAGCCATGAAGCAACCGTTGGATTTACTTGACCAGAGACTTGTTCAGTTTAGAGAGACTGGCTTGTTTGACAGAGCGAAGGGCATGTTGATTGGCAAAATAAGGGGAGAAGAAGCTGGTGCCGTGAAGGACATGACCAGTGAAGTCAAGAAAGTTATTCTGGATATAACAAGCGAGTTTGATTTTCCAATAATTGCAAACATGGATTTTGGACATTACACGCCTAATTTGCCTTTTCCAATGGGACTCAAAGCGAAAATGGATACTGATGGAGCGAAGGTTTGGATAAATGAGGCTTATGTGAAATAGTTCAGTATTCTATTCCTTTTCTTGCTTCGAAGCCCTTGTTGTAAGGATGCTTGACCTCACGCATTTCCGTTACTAAATCAGCTAATTCAATTATCTCGTTTGGCGCATACCGCCCAGTCAAAACAAGCTCAACATGCTTCGGTTTAGCCTTTATCAACTCAACAACCCTTCCAGTCTTAATCAGTTTCAAGTTTAAAGCCACATTAACTTCGTCTAAAATTACTATGTCGTATTCACCGCTTTTAACAATCGTCTCAGCCAAAGCTAAGGCTTCTTCTGCAAACTGCACATCCACTTTTTCTGGAGGCTTTTCTGTCACGAATTTTCCTCTGCCGAAGGCTTTCAAAGTTAGGTTTGGAAGCTTATCCACAATGTATAACTCGCCGTAATCGAATCCGCCTTTGATAAACTGGATAATGTAAACCTTTAATCCTCTACCTATTGCTCTTAATGCCAGCCCAAAAGCTGCGGTGCTCTTTCCTTTACCATTTCCAGTGTAAACTTGCACGATTCCTTCTTCAAGTTTAGGCATCGCGTGTTGCCTTCTTCAATTTTCCATGTAACAGTTTTTCAGCAGCGGATGCTGGGTCTATTTTTTTATCCAGAATTTTGTGCAATAGGTCTTCAAACTTTTCTTCCTTCTTCAGCTCGTTTATTACTACATTGACTATTTTCTCTTTTATCGCTTCAACCAGTTCAGCTTCAGCCCGCAAAAGACTTTTTCTGCGTTCTTCTTCCTTCTCCAAGAAATTTTTATGCTCTTCTAGTTTTTCGATAAGTTGCGAGACTCCTTCGCCTGTCAAAGCTGTCGTTTTCAAGATGGGAGGTTTCCATGCAGTTTTCTTATTGTTTAACTGCAGCATCGCTTGAATATCCATCGCGGCTTTGTCCGCGTTTTCTCTGTCTGCCTTGTTTACTACGAAGATATCTGCTATCTCCATCAGTCCCGCTTTTATGGCTTGTATGTCATCTCCAAGACCAGGCGCATGAATAACCACAATTGATTGTGCCACTTTGATTATCTCAACTTCTGATTGCCCCGCCCCGACAGTTTCAACTAAAATAATGTCTTTGCCTGCGGCATCCAAAATTTTAACTGCATCCTTAGTGGCTTTGGCTATTCCACCAGCATAATTGCGCGTCGCCATACTCCGTATAAAAACGCCCTCATCCGTGCTCAATTCTTGCATGCGAATTCTGTCGCCGAGAAATGCGCCTCCCGTGAAGGGACTCGACGGGTCAACAGCTACAACGCCAACCGTTTTGCCCTTGCGCCTATATTCGCGCACCATTTTCTCGATAAGTGTGCTTTTTCCGGAACCGCCGGGACCAGTTAGCCCTATTATGTGGGCTTTTCCAGTGTGCGGATAGATTGCAGCTATCAGTTTTTGAGCTTCGGGCGTGTTATCTTCAGCGATTGTTATTGCTCTTGCGATGCTTCTGCGGTCTCCAGCTAGAACACCCTTGACTATCTCGTCAATTGTCAACAAAGCCCATGCACTTTCTACAGATTTTACGCTCTTTTTGGAACATTCTCCTGCACATACTTGATTATAGTTTCTGTTGGCGTTCCCGGTCCAAAAATCTCCTTTATGCCCAGCTTCTTCAGTTCTGCTATGTCTTCTTCGGGAATTATTCCCCCAGCGAAAACCATCACGTCCGTCAAACCCTTCTGAGAGAGTAACTCCATTATCCTTGGAAAGAGAGCCTTATGCGCTCCAGACAGAATGCTTAATCCAATAACGTCCACATCCTCTTGCAGTGCAGTCTCAACAATCTGTTCTGGAGTCTGCCTCAAACCTGTGTAGATTACTTCCATTCCAGCGTCTCGCAAGGCTCTGGCTACGACTTTGGCGCCTCTGTCATGGCTGTCAAGTCCTGGCTTCGCGATTAACACTCTAATTTTCTTTTTGCTCTGCATGTTTTTCGCCTCTTTAAATTATGATTAACTCTTTATATTCTCCGTAAACTTTTCGAAGTACATCAGTAATTTCGCCCAGTGTCGCATAGGCTTTTACTGCTTCTATTATTGTTGGCATGAGATTTTCATCCTTCTCTGCTGCGTAATGTAGTTTTTCAAGCGTTTCTTTCACTTTTTTGTTGTCACGTTCCCTTTTTAGTTTTTGCAGTCTAGCAATTTGTTCTTTTTCAACCTTTGGGTCGACGCGCAAAAGGTCTATTGGACATTTTTCCTCTTCAATGGTGTATTCATTGCAGCCAACGATTATGCGTTTTTTCTCGTCTACTTCTCGCTGATACTTATAAGCGCTGTCAGCAATCTCTTTCTGGAAAAAGCCTTTTTCTATGGCTGCAATTGCCCCACCCACATCGTCAATTTTCTGAATATACTCCATGGCTTTCTCTTCCATCTCATTCGTCAACTCTTCAACATAATAGGAGCCTCCAAGCGGGTCAACCGTGTTAGCCACTCCACTTTCGTATGCGATTATCTGCTGTGTTCTCAAAGCCACTCTAACAGACTCTTCAGTTGGCAAGCACAAGGCTTCATCAAACGAGTTGGTATGCAAAGATTGGGTTCCGCCTAAAACAGCTGCTAACGCTTGAATCGTCGTGCGTACAATGTTGTTTAGTGGCTGCTGCGCTGTTAGCGTGCATCCGGAAGTTTGGACGTGCATACGCATCCACATAGACCTTGGGTTCTTAGCCTTAAACCGTTCCTTCATGATTCTCGCCCAAAGTCTACGTGCAGCGCGGAATTTCGCTATTTCTTCGAAGAAATCGTTGTGAGATGCGAAGAAGAAGGACAAACGATGTGCAAAATCGTCCACTTTCAAACCTCTTTCCAAGGTGGATTCCACATAGGCTATTCCATCATAAAGGGTGAATGCTAACTCTTGAAGAGCCGTTGCGCCAGCCTCACGAATGTGATAGCCGCTTATGCTGACTGGGTTCCATTTTGGCAAGTGCCGAGCACAATACTCGATGACGTCTGTGGTCAATTTCACTGAGGGCTTCGGCGGAAAAATGCATAGTTTCTGGGCGAAAAACTCCTTCAGATTATCGTTCTGTGTGGTTCCGCCAATCTTTGCTCTTGAAACGCCTTGTTTATCGCCAACGGCAACATACATGGCGAGAAGTATTGGTGCTGGTCCGTTTATTGTCATCGATGTTGTAACCTTGTCCAAAGGTATACCGTCGAATAGAACTTCCATGTCTTGCAAGGAGGATATGGCTACTCCGCACACGCCAACTTCGCCCTTCGCCATAGGATGGTCTGAATCGTAACCCATAATCGTTGGATAATCAAAAGCTGTGCTCAAGCCAGACTCGCCTTCCTTCAGCAAATATTTGAACCGCTTGTTAGTGTCCGCAGCAGTGCCAAAACCCGCGAACATGCGCATAGTCCACAAGCGCCCACGATACATAGTGGCGTGAACGCCGCGAGTGAAAGGATACTCACCTGGAAAACCCAAATCACGCATGTAATCTAAGCCTTTAATGTCTTCTGGTGTATACAAACGTTTTATTAGCATTCCAGAGTGATTTCTAAACTCGTTTCTGCACTCTGGGCACTGCCCCAACCATTTAGGAAGCGTCGTCTTTTCCCAGCGTTCCCGTTCTTGTTTGAGTTCTTCAATCTTTTTTCCATTAAACATTGATTTGTTTTGCCTCCATTACTAAAGACTGCCAAATGTTTAGACTTACATAGGGTGTATCAAACCTAAAAAGATATTTTCTTATCGGTTCGCCAGATGAATCTTCAACATTAAAAATGTGAAGCTAAACGTTAAACTTTAGATGCGTTGATTCAATAACGAAGAGGAAAAAAGATTGGAGTTTTATTTTATGGGCTTGAAATAGGCTATATCGTTTATCGATGCTTTCCTTTGCTTTGCTGGTTTAAGAACTGCTTCTACTTCCATGCCTATGTGGACCGTGTTTGTTTTATCTATTTTGTGAATTAATCCACCATAAGTGCCCTCAAATTTTATCAGTGCATATATGACTGGTTTATCAAGCTTTGAACCGTTAACATCAACAGTAACAACTGAAAACGTGTGAACTACGCCTTTTTTGCCTACATCAACCCATTCTTCCAGCTTTGCAAAGCACTTTTCGCAATACATCTTTGGGGGAACAAAGGTTATTCCGCAGCATGGACATTTTGCTCCCATTATTTTGCCATTTTCTTTTAATTCTTTGAAGAAACGTTCGCCTGCTACCCCTAAAGTGTAAACATAGTCTGCTTCCATGTCGCCAATCCAATGACGCGCATTAAACGGGTTAGTTATCTTTTCTAAGCTCATAATTAAATTTCCTCCACAGGTTTGAAATATTTTATGTCAGTGATGGCGCCAGTTCTTTCCTTTGGTGGTTTCCAGACAGCAGTGACCTTCATGCCTATCTTGACTTTTTTCCAGTCCTTAACTTCTTCAATTCTATGAATTATTCCCATGCCTTCAGAAGCCCCGTCTAAGTTTATTATCGCTACAATTATCGGTTCTTTTAGTCTAGATGCATCTGCAGCGAGAAATGACACTGAGAACGTATTTATTACGCCTGTGTCTTTTACGTATGCCCAGCCATCAGTTGGTTTGTAGCACTTTTCACAATAAATTCTCGGCGGAACCATGATGCGTCCACATTTTTTGCATGTTGTAGCAATTATCTTCCCATTTTTTAGTTCATCGAGAAATCTGCTTATAGCTACGCCAGCACTCCATGCAAATTTTGCTTTAGGTCTAAACTTTTCTGTAGGAATTTTTCCTTCTCTAATGTCTTTGGTTTCAACTTCTTCTCCTGGAAAATGTTTTATTTTTGCGCTCATTTCACATCCTCCTTTAACGTCTCAAAACAATTACTGAGCCATACTGCATCAAGTCACCCCATGCTTGGGCAACCCCAGTTCTTGGGTCGCCTGGGACTTGTCTTTTTCCTGCTTCGCCACGTAGTTGCCAGAAGATTTCGCTTACTTTCATCAGACCTGCTGCTGCAATTGGGTTGCCACATCCTAGTAGTCCTCCGGATGGGCAGGTTGGTAGGTCACCGTCTCTTTGGGTTACGCCTTCTCTTGTGAGTTTTGGAGCTTCGCCTTTCTTACATAACAATAGACCTTCCATGTGGTGAAGTTCCTTATAGTCAAATGGGTCGTATGGCTCTACTACGTCAATTTCTTTTGGCGGGTTTCTAATTCCAGCCATTCTGTATGCCATTCGAGCTGCATATTCAACATAATCTGGATAGTATAGGTCACGGTTTGTCCATTGTGTAGAGTCGATGCACCAGCCTACGCCGTCAATCCAAACAGGATTATCAGTAACCTCTTTTGCAACATCTTCTGATGCTAATACTAAAGCTGCTGCGCCATCGCTTGTGGGGCTAACATCTAAACGTTGAACCGGCCAAGCCATAATCTCAGATTTCAGCACATCCTCGACTGTTATTTTTGCAGCCAACTGAGCAATTGGATTGTCAAGAGCGTTTCTTTTGTTCTTTACTGAAACTAGGGCTATGTCTTCCTTTTTCAGGTTGTGTTTGTGCATGTAACGGTTCATTTCTAATGCGAATATCCAAATCAGGTTCATGCCTACTGGGCGTTCTAGGATAGGGTCGAATATTGTTGTGAAAGCGAACTGTGGATGTGGATAACATGATGACATCTTTTCTTCGCAAACAACAAGACAAGTGTCAAATTGTCCTGAAGTCACATGCCACCAACCGGCTAGCGGTGTGAAAACTCCAGTTCCTCCGCCAACGAAAACTCTAGTGTAAGGCTTGCAGTGTGCTCCAGCTCCATCGGCTAAGTACTCGCCTTTCATGTGGACGCCGTCGAAGGCATCTGGTGCTGAGCCCATGACGACGCTTTGCATGTCTTTGAGTTCCATTCCAGCAGCGTCAAGTGCTATTTTAGCGGCTTCGTAAGAGAGTTCTTTACCTGTTTCTTTGAAGTTTCGTCTGAAGAGTGTTACACCCGCTCCAACTATTGCAACTCTTTTCTTTCCAAACATTTCATGTTCACCTCACTCAGAATTGCTTAAAATAGCCACTGCTCCCGTTGCTGTTGGTATTCCACGCCATGTATGCGCTAAGCCAACCTCAGCGTCTGGAATTTGTCTTGAGCCTGCTTCTCCTCTCAACTGTAGAACTACTTCGAGAAGTTTCTGCATTCCTGAAGCTTCAAGACCGTATCCCATTCCAAGTAAGCCTCCTGATGGGTTTATTGGGAATTCTCCGTCCAATGCGGTTAGACCATCTTCTGTCAGTTTTCCAGCTTGCCCGTAGCCGCAGAGTTTCAGAGCTTCCATGTGTTGAAGTTCCTTGTAGGCGAACAAGTCATGGATTTCTGCAAAATCGATTTCTTTCCATGGATTACTTATTTTTGCACTTTTGTACACCATTTCAGCGGCTAGTTCTGTATAAACTGCGCGCGACCAGTCTCTTGTTTCCAAGTTTGGGGTTTCCGTACACCAACCCACGCCTTTAACCCAGACAGGATTGTCCGTCAGTTTTCTGGCAATGTTTTTTGAAGCTAAAACCATTACAATACAACCATCTGCAGGCGTGCTTATCTCAAACTTTTTCAGGGGATAAAAACATGCATCAGAACATAAGACTTGGTCGGTTGTAATGTTTGCACCATAAGCCGCATAGGGGTTGCTTATGGCGTTTTTCCTGTTTTTCACCACTACTTGTGCACATTGCTCTGGTGTTGTTCCCGTGTCGTGCATGTAACGGTTCATTTCCATTCCTGCAACGTAGTATGGGTGTCCGCCTAAAGGTCTATTGAAGATAGGGTCTAAACCAAACTGAACAATGTCCATGTACGTGAGTATGTCTGAGGCTTTGCTGTGCGCTTCAACAACAACCGTGTCAAAGTGTCCAGTTTTTATAAGCATATAGGCAGTTGCAAGTCCAAGCATTCCATCGCCAGAAACCGTAAATAGGTGACGCAGTGCAGCGCCTAATTGGTCTGGGACGAACTCGTCAAAAATGCTGAAACCTTCCAAGTAGTCTTCAGCGCATGTAACGAAGACGTCAACGTCTTTTCGTGGATTAATTCCCGCGTCTTCATAAGCCTTGACAGCAGTTTCATACATTAACTCTTTGTACGAGAGCTCTGGTGTTATTGGCCGAAAGCCAACACATCCAACGCCAACAATTGCAACATCACTCATTTTTCTCCTTCCTTTTTTATTTTAAGAGAACTATTACTGTAAAAGTTTTGTTTACATAAAACTTTCGTGGAAAACTCAATGAAACGTTGAAGAAACTTAAATACTCGTTTAAATATTATTCGAGTTTCCGCAATAAGCATTGGCTTTGAAGAGGAATTAGGCTTTGAAGGGAAAACCTCTTGTCTCAATTGTTTCTGCTGGTTTGTCAAAATTTGGAAAACTGGAAGGCTTATACGCAAGGGAAATTTTTGCAGAAGCAGCTAAGGAAGCATTTGACCGTTGCCCAAAACTTGACCCGAAGAAAGACATTCAAGCCTTATTTGTTGGACATATGGGCGAATCCTACGAGCATCAAGGGCATACTGGCGCAACGATGGCTGACTGGGCTGGCTTGTTGCATGTTCCGGCTACGAGAACAGAAGCCGCGTGTGCTTCTTCCGGAGCCGCCTTAAGAACCGCGATTTACGCTGTGCTTTCAGGTTTAGCCGACGTCGTAATGGTTGGCGGTGTTGAGAAGATGACGCATAGAAGCACGGCCGAAGTAACGGAGTATTTAGCTATGGCTTCGGACTATCCATTCGAACAGTGGCATGGCATAACTTTTCCGGGGTTGTTTGCGCTTATGGCGACGGCACATATGCATAAGTATGGCACGACAGAAAAACAGTTAGCAGCTGTTGCAGTGAAAAACCATTATCACGGTAGTCTAAACCCTAAAGCACACATGCAAAAGGAAATAACACTTGAAAATGCCTTATCTTCACGCGTCATCGCTTGGCCACTCAAACTTTACGACTGTTCACTTATTACAGACGGAGCAAGCTGCCTAATCTTGACAAAGCCAGAACTAGCCAAAAAATACACTGACACACCAGTGCACATAATCGGCAGCGGACAAGCAAGCGACACTATTGGCTTGTATGAGCGAGAAAGCTTCACTTCGCTTACAGCAGCGCGGTTAGCCGCTAAAAAAGCGTATGAAATGGCAGATGCTAAACCTGAAGACATTGATGTGGCAGAGGTTCATGATTGCTTCACGATAGCAGAAATAATTGCTTATGAAGACTTGGGCTTCTGCAAGCCAGGCGAAGGTGGACAATTAGTGGAAAAAGGCGAAACAAAACTTGGAGGAAGATTACCAGTCAACACTAGCGGTGGATTAAAAGCTAAGGGGCATCCGGTAGGCGCGACTGGAACTGGACAAGCCTACGAAATATTTTTGCAGTTAACTGGGCAAGCGGATAAAAGGCAAGTGAAAAACGCGGAAATAGGTTTAACGCACAACGTTGGCGGCTCAGGAGCGACAGCCACAATTCATATTTATAGGAGAGGATAAGCGATGGTGGAACAAACTCAAGCCTTCACGATAGAGCAGTTCTACAAGCACATACTTCAAAGAAAGCTTATGGGTGCAAAATGTAAGAAATGTGGAAAAGTGCACCTTCCCCCAAGACCCCTATGCGACAGTTGCTTCTCAAAAGAGTTCGAGTGGATTGAGTTTTCGCCGAAAGGGAAACTGTTAACATACACGGTTATTCACGTTGCACCATCGCAATTTCAGGGAATGGCTCCGTATGCTGTTGGTATAGTGCAACTTGAAAATGGCGTAAAAATCCCAGGCATGATAAGAGCTTCTCCAGAAAACATAAAGATAGGAATGCAGCTCACAATGGACTTTGGAACATGTGCAGCTACTCAACAATGGCCACAGTGGCCCAGATACTTTTTCAAGCCAGCCTAAAACACAAAATTTAAGCGGTCTAAATCTTATCTTTTCCATTCGGTAGTCATGGAAGAATATTACAGAAAGCGCGCAGAAGAATATGAAGAGATTTATCGCCGTGAGGACCCTGTTCGCCGAGAAGAACTAAGGGTGTTGGCAAACGCGTTAAGGAAGGCATTGAAGGGCAGAAAAGTGCTTGAAATAGCGTGTGGGACTGGATATTGGACGCAGTTTTTGTCAGAGGCTGCGCAAAGCATAGTTGCCATAGATGTTGCCCAGGAGATGCTGGAGATTGCAAAGAGGAAACATTATGAATGTCCTGTTTCTTTCTGCAAGGGAGACGCGTATACTCTAGCTTTCAAAGCTGATTCATTTGACGGGGGACTAGCGAATTTCTGGCTTTCGCACGTTCCAAAGAGCAAAATCGACTTTTTCATGCAAGGATTTCATCGAATTTTTCGAAACTGCTCTAAAGTGTTTATGGCAGATAATGTTTACATTCCGGTGTTGGAGGACCGCTGGTTGCTAGGAAAGGGAAAGAAGACACATACAAATTAAGGAAATTGAAGGATGGAAGCGAATATTTGGTTCTTAAAAACTATTTTTCTAGCGAGGAGCTTGTGGAAATTTTCAGTAGGCATGACAGCGGATTTGATAGAGAAAACGTGTTTTATGGTAAGTTTTTTGGTATGTGGTTTACGAAGTGCGATGAGTTACTCCTTAAGGACTTTTCCCAGCGCTCTTTATGCCTCTGGAGTCTTGTTGATGTATTCTATAAGTGTTGGCAAATCCGTAATCGATGTAATGAAATAGTTTGCGCCAGAACTGATTAGCTCTTTGGGAGAAGAAACGCCAGTTGGCAACCCTACAGCAATCGCCTTCACTTCTCTTGCACACTTCATGTCGCTGACGCCGTCTCCCACAACCATTGTCTCTTCCGGATTAACCTCCAACGCTTTCAGATTCGCCTCTAAATGCTCAACATTTGGTTTAACATATTTCACGTTGTCACGTGGAGTTATCGCATCAAAAAACTCTGCTATTTTAAACCTTTTCAAAATGTAGTCGGTTGATTTTTTACTGTTTATCGTGCATAAGCCCAGCTTCAACCTCATTTTCCTCAAACTCTTCAAAGTTTCCATAACTCCGGAAAGCAGACTTGTAGTTTTCGCCGCTTCCACTTCGTATTTTTCAGCTATATCCAAAGCTTTCTTCCGAATTTCCATAAACATTTTTTCTGATTTACCATTGTTTTTAAGGAAAATTTCAGTTTTTTTCAGCATTTCGAAAATACTTTCGTTTACGGATAAAACTGAAGCTGGTAAGCCTTTCTTTATGAGGTAACTTCTCACTTCTGCTCTTACGGCTTTATAGTCAATGTTGAAGCTTGCGATTGTTCCGTCGAGGTCGAAGACTACTGCTTTAATCATAGTGTATCCTTCGCTTTTTGGGAGTTTAATCCTAAAACGTTTGGACGGAAATAAACTTTGTCATACAAATATCCGCCTTAACAAAACCAGCTTGAAGAGTTATTCTGCTTTCGTGACTAATGGTTCCGAAGGGTAAATTGAATAACCCATTTCACATATATATTATTTTAATGATGTATTATGAGCCTTGAGGATTACACCAAAGAAAAATTGTGGCCGATATTAACTGAAACGGTTCACGCGCTCGTCATGTACCCACATCATAAGGCTTACACAAGAGAAGTCATTCTAAACGAAAAACCAGACACATCACCAGCGGAGCTAGCCGTAAGGCTAAGAATACCTTTAGGCGAGGCATTGGTTATCTTATATGAGCTAATCAACGAGAAAAATGCAATGAAAGGAACTTCTACAGAAGAAACTAAAGGCCCGTCTAAGGTTTTGTAACCATCCGCACAGTTGCCAAGATTAGAATTATGCCCAACAACACTTTTAGAATGTCTTGTTCTATGACGTTTGCGTAAGATGCACCTATCAAAGCACCCAAAACCGACCCGATACCCATTATTACTGCAATTATTGTGGCTCCGTGATTGGTGTGACCCATCTGATGATGTTTAACGAAACCCATTGCAACGGTTGGTATTGAAACTAAAAGGCTCGTGGTTCCGGCGATAACTATGTCAAAACTGAAAAGGTATATCAATGCTGGAATTCGGAATTCGCCACCGGCAACACCTAACGTTCCAGAAACGATTCCTATAACAATACCTATTAGAATAGCCAATGCAGTTTCTTGCCATAGATTTAGTGTGAACTTGAATGGCGAAAACGGAATTTGAATAAAAGGCTCAAGCCCAATTTTCAATCCAATAATAACCAAGAAGATAGCTAGTATCCTTTTTAATGGTTTTTCCGGAATCTTATTTGTTAATAGTGCTCCTAAATATGCGCCTCCTATCGAGCCTATCGACATGGCTAAGCCGACATTGATTGCGTATCTGTCTAGAGGTTTCAGTTGGATTCTCCTCAGAAATGATACTAGCACTGTTAGCAGTCCAATGAGTAGGTTGACTGCGATTGCCGTTATGACTGGGAGTCCAAGTATGTAAAGCAGTATGGGAATACGAAATTCTCCTCCGCCCACACCGATTAAGCCTGCTGCCGCGCCCATGAGAAAGCCAAAGAATAATGCAGCTGTTATTTTTCTTATGGATACATTTGGGTTGTTAAGGATGTTGCTGCCTCCCAGATTTCGATATGTTCTGTTAGTCATAACGAAGTAAACTTATAAACATAACGCAACAAATAACACTAAATGCATGTCCGCTCAAAAAACGCTCAAACTTTCATGCAAAATATGGATAGAATACGAAGGAAAACCCGTTCTAGGCAAGGGTGGAGCCGAAATCCTAGAGCAAATAGAACAAGAACAATCTATTTCAAAAGCTGCAAGAAAACTTAGCATGTCCTATCGCTACGTCTGGAGCTACTTGCAAAAAATGGAAAAAATCCTCGGCGAACCAATAGTACAAACATACAGAGGCGGCAAATCCGGTGGCGGAGGTGCAAGGCTAACAAAGCTTGGCAAAACTTTGTTGAACGAGTTTAAGCGTGCAGAGCGCCACTTTGAAAAGGTTGCCGAAGAAGAAAAACAACTAAAATTATGAGCCAAACAAGCTATTCTACGACGTAGCGGTAAGCTATGTGCTTGCCTGCTGTTGCACTTTTCCTAATTATTCGAAGTACATCGCCGGGTTTGGCGCCTATTGCCTTAACTGCTGGGTCTGAAGCCTTAATCTGGGGCAGTTGGTAAGGTTCAACTTTATACTGTGCAAGTAGTTGCTTCTTTTCTTCTTCTGTTATGATTTCATGTTTCGGAACAAGCTTATGCTCAAAGAGGTCGAAGACCGGGAAAGTTTTGGGCAAAAGCTCGATTTTCTTCTTTTTAGCGCTCTGTTTTACGGCGTGTGTGTATCTTCCGCCCGTGATTATCATGCCTCTTTCAATATTTGCGTCTTTCATGGCTTTCTGCAGACGGTTGATGTCTGTTATGCCTACGGTGGCTTCTTCTGGAATGCACCATATGATGGCTTTTTCCTTATCTTTAGGAATGTCGACAATGAAGCTTGTGGCTTCTTTGTGTTTCTCTTTTTTTATGAGTTTGTATCCACGGAGCTTGATTAGAACTTTAGCTTTGCGTTCCTCTATGCTTTCCTCTTCTTTGCTCAAGCCATAAACCTCTAATTAGCAGAACATTCGAAACCTAAACGAAGTCTTAAACCTTTAAACTTTACGCTTTGCAGTTGCATTGATTGTTTCTCAAGAGAGAGTGGACTTTTCGAAGTCAAAGAATTTTCAGTTTGCTGATTAGTTCGTGAAGGTTGCTGATTTTGTTTGTTTCTTTTGCTTGCGGCATTATTGCTTTGCGGTCTATGATTATTGGCGTTATTCCAACATTGCGTGGTCCTACTAGGTCCCATCGTGGGTCGTCGCCGACGAACACGCAGTTCTGCGGTAGCGCTTGCAATTTTTCTAATGTGTATTCAAAGATTTGTTTTGCTGGTTTTCGCCATCCCACATTTCTGCAAAATACAGTGGCATCAGTATACTTGCTTAAGCCTAATCGTTCTATTTCTTCATGCCAAAGAAAAGCTGGGCTTCCCCATGTTGTGTTGGAAACAATACCAATTTTATAGTTTTCAGATTTCAGTTGCTTGAGAGTTGGTAATGTATCTTCGTAAAGATGGCTTCTGACAAAAATTGGCTTCATGAAACAGCGACACATGTTCTTAACAACTTCGTTGGACAGCGCCAAATCAGCCATTTGGAAAATTCGAATGAGCCGTTCTTCTAGTGGTCTAATGCGATAATCGCAAGCTTCATGATTTTCTTCCTTCACTTTGCTCCACATTACGTCAGAAGAAACGTGAAGGAAACCTTTTTTGTGGAGATAATTCTGCACTTCAGTGATTGCTTGTTTGAGAATTTTGGGAAATTCGTGTCTTTCAAAATAGTACACTAAAGTGTTACCGAGGTCAAATAGGACAGTGTCTTTCATATTTGAAGCCTTCTCTGTAGCATTCATAATAGAAAATTCAGGTTTCCTCTTTAAGTCCTTAGATGCGCAGTATTACGTTTCCAACATATCCTTTCAGGGTATCAGCGAATTTAGTAATGTGTTCTGGCGGGTGAGGCTTAACAGTTTGGAAGGTCTTGTCCAAAGTGTCTTCTGGAATGAACTGCTGAAAAGCGAAGGTTTTTGCACCCTTTGCCAATTCAGCTATCTTGGGTAAATCTTCGGCGTCAACGAAGCTTGGAACTACTGTTGTTCTGAATTCGTATTCCACCTTTCCAGTCTTCAGAATCTCAATAGTTTGCAGCAACGGCGAAACGTCTTTCGCTCCCAGACGTGGATACTTTTCCAGAGAAGTTTTAACGTCCAATGCCACATAATCAACATGAGACAAGCATTCCCCAAGCACTGTTGGATAGAAACCATTAGTGTCAAGCTTAACCGAGAAACCTTTCGCTTTAAGTTTCTTCAGAAATCGCGGCATTTCCTTATGCATTGTTGGTTCGCCGCCTGTCACAACAACTGCGTCCACAAATTTCTTGCGGCTTTCCAGAATCTTAAGTGCTGCTTCTTCTTGTAAAAATGGCGGTTTAGGGTCCACGACTATTCGCCAGTTGTGACAGAACGGGCAACGCAGATTGCAGCCGGGAGTGAATAGCACAGAGGCTATTCTGTTTGGGAAGTCTATTAGGCTTGTTTTTTGGATGCCGCTGAATTTCATGGTGTTTTTCTCTCACGCGGGCACTGTTGCGACGGCTGGCGCAACGGATGATTTGTCAAAGGTTTTGCGTATGGCGAATTCTGCTTGTTTTCCATCGTTCCACTGGTCAACTGGGCGCAAGTAGCCGACCACCCGCGAATAGACTTCGCAGTTTGTGCCACATGTTGGGCATTGTTTGTGTTCGCCGTTGATGTAGCCGTGTGTGGGACATATGCTGAAAGTTGGTGTCAACGTGAAGTAAGGTAAACGCGAATTCCAAGTTACTTTACGAATGAGTTCTGCCGCGGCTTTCCATGAGTAAAGTCTTTCGCCTAAGTAGATGTGGAAGACTGTTCCGCCAGTGTAGAGCGTCTGAAGTTGTTCTTGATGTTCCAAGGCTTCGAACAAGTCGCCTTCGTAATCCACTGGCAACTGTGAGGAGTTCGTGTAGAAGGGCTCAGCTTTCTTCGCCAAGTATTTCTCGTTAGCCACAATTATGTCTGGATATCGTTTCTTGTCCATACGTGCAAGCCTATAGCTTGTTCCTTCAGCGGGTGTCGCTTCAAGATTGTAGATGTTTCCAGTTTCTTCTTGATACTCAACTAGTCGTTCCCGCATGAAACTTAGCACTTTAACTGCAAAGTCTAAGCCCTCGCGTGAAACTATATTGCATCCCAGAAGGTTCAGCACAGCTTCATTCAAGCCAATCAGACCAATTGTTGAGAAGTGGTTCTTCCAGTATTTTCCGTAGGTTTCTTTAACATTACGCAGGTAACGTCTTGAGTATGGATATAAACCGTTTTCCGTGAAGTTTTCCAAACCTTTGCGTTTTATTTCTAAACTGGTTTTAGCAATTTCCATAAGCGCGTCTAGCCGCTCAAAAAATTCGTCTTCATCCTTTGCAAGATAACCAATTCTTGGGAGGTTCAACGTTACTACGCCTATAGAGCCAGTCAACGGATTTGCTCCGAAAAGTCCTCCGCCGCGTTTGTACAGTTCTCTATTGTCTATTCTTAGGCGGCAGCACATGCTGCGTACGTCTTCGGGTTTCATGTCGGTGTTTATGAAGTTGGAGAAGTAGGGCACTCCATATTTGGCTGTTACTTCGAAAATTTTCTGTGTTATCGGTGAATCCCAGTCAAAATCTTTCGTCACATTGTAGGTTGGTATTGGAAAAGTGAACACTCTGTTTTTGGCGTCACCTTGACCCATTATTTCCGCGTAAGCAGTATTGAACATGTCCATCTCTTTTTGCATGTCGCCGTAAGTCTCATCTGCAACGTTTCCACCTATAATTACTTGCTCGTCTTCCATGAAATCTGGAATCTTCAAATCAAGGGTCACATTTGTGAAGGGCGTCTGGAAACCAACCCGTGTAGGCACGTTCATGTTGAAAAAGAATTCTTGAAGCGCTTGCTCAACTTCTCTTTGGCTTAGCCCATCGTAGCGTATGAATGGGACTAGGTAAGTGTCAAAGTTGCTGAAGGCTTGAGCACCTGCGGCTTCGCCTTGAAGTGTATAGAAGAAGTTGACAATTTGTCCTAGTGCTGTTCTGAAATGCTTTGCAGGTTTGCTTTCAATTTTTCCCGGGACACCGCCGAAACCGTAAAGTAATAAATCTTTTAGGTCCCAACCGACGCAGTAGGGTCCTAAGACGCCTAAGTTGTGGATGTGGAGGTCTCCATTGAAGTGAGCTTCTGCAATGTTTGACGGGTAAATTCGTGTTATCCAGTATTTTGCTATTATTGTCGATGACAAGTAATTGTTTAAGCCCTGCAGTGAATAGCTCATGTTCGAGTTTTCCTTGACACGCCAATCTTCAATGTCCAAATACTGGTCCACAAGGTCTGCAGAGCTCAAAAGCGCAGCTAACTCTCTCAAGTCTTGGTGCTGCTTCCGATATAGAATGTAAGCTTTAGCTGTTCGCGCATGTCCGTCTTCGATTAAGGTTTTCTCAACAATATCTTGAATTTCCTCGACTGTTGGAACGCCTTCGTCTCCAAAATGCTTTTGCAGTTCAGCAACAACTTTGTCACTTAACTGTTTGGCTTTTTCACGGTCTTTCCCGCCAACAGCCTTTGCGGCTTTCCAAATGGCGTTTGTTATGCGTTCTTGGTCGAAGGGTTCTAATCTTCCGTCACGTTTCCTTACAAACTTCACTTTTTCACCTCAAGGAGCACTTTCCTGAAATCTTCAGGCTCTTCAAATTGCCTGTAAACAGATGCGAAACGAATGTATGCTACGCGGTCTAATCCTTTCAAATATTTCATGACAAGGTCACCGATTTCCTGTGAAGAGACTTCCTCTTTACCGTGTAACATTAAATTTTGTCTGACGCGTTCCGCCAACTTGTGAATTTGTTCCATGGTTACGGGTCTCTTTTCGCATGCCTTCTGAAGCCCACGGATAATCTTGTTGAGGTCGAAGCGTTCGAGTCTGCCGTCTTTTTTTCGAACCATGAGCTCTATGGTTTCTACGTACTCGTATGATGTGAAGCGTTTTCCACAGTCTACGCATTCTTTGCGTCTTCTAACTGTGTTGTCTGGCGAATCTCTTGTTTCGAGAGTTTTGAGGTTTTCAGACCCGCAATATGGACACTTCATACGCTTCACAATTTTAGTGTTTTATTAGCTAAAGTAGACGCTAAATGTAGAGTTTAATTATATAAAATGTTTCTACAACAATATGGAAATAGTTGACAAAGCATGTTAACAGAACATGTTCATGTTAAACATTATCACAGAAAACAAAGACTGCCAAAACAAGTGTTTCTAGACGAAAGAACCTCAATTTTAGACAATACGCGACATGCTTAAAATTTTCCACACAAATCAAACAAAGAACGGTAAGGGTATACCTAGACAATTTCAACTTTTTTCGTTAAAACAAGAGACCATTTCCTCTCTTCCTTCTTTGCAAAGCCAAATTTTTTGTAAAGCCGCAACGCAGGCGCATTTACTTTTGAAACTCCAAGTTCCAGCCGTCCTTTGTTCAGTTGCTTAGCCAGTTTGTAGGCATGGTTGAGTATGTATGTTGCTACGCCGAATCTCCTAAATTCTGGGGCAACAGCCAAACTGCTAACGTATAGAGCTCCAGATTTTTCGCGCAAAACAAACATACCAACAACACACTCGCCTAGCCTAACGAAAAAACGCTTTTTTCTGAAAAACACGATTTCCAATGCCAAAATGTACGGCACAGCGGCTAAATGCGACAAAAGCCTAGGACTTCCAAAAAACAGGGCTTGTCCCCGTTCGCTGTCTTTGAAAAAGCGAAAATTGAGCGTGTTAAAATATAAGTGTTCAATTTTCCTCACTGGAGTGACTTTTAGAAGTCCTTGAACATTTTTCATGACAACATCTTTCCTTTTGTCTTCGCAACTTCAGAAACGGCGAATACCAACCCAGTGAACAACAATATTATACTGAGAAGAGAAAACAAACCAAGATACTCCAAACTTGATACAAGTATGAAACTGCATTTTCCATTTCTATGCCCAAGCGGGACATCCCGCACATCGAAAGGTATTGCTCCTTGCGTTTTTACGGCTTCGTCAATCTTCTCTGGTGGCGTGAAAATGAATTCTGCTTTGGGGTCTATGAATTTTCTGATGAGCCATGGGCAAGCGGTCCTATCAACATGCACAAATTCGAGAGTAACCCATTTCATGATTTCGCCTTCCTTCAATCACATCATATAAATGAATTAAGTTTTGCTGTTAACACTTGTTATTTTTGTGTATGTGTCGATTTAGGATATATTTGGTTATGGAAATAAATATCTTATAACTTGCTACATGCGATATCTAGTGGCGAGCAAAATGATGCACACGACAAACATCATAACCATACTAAAAGCACAAGAAAACACCTTAAACAAGAAAATGAAGCAGATAGAGAAGAAGAAAGCCACAGATGAGCTAGCCACGTTAGAAGTTTTCAGCATAAAAGTAGGCAATGTGATATTAAAGAATGTGTGCAACGCCTTATGGATGACTCACCTATTCAAAACGTCCATATTAGTAACTAAAACACCATTAACAACGCTCAAGTCCATTTCAAAAGCAGTAATTAATAAATTATCCAACAGCATCAAACAACTTTATGTCTAACATCAGAAACGAAAACAGCACATGAACCTTAGGGCATCTACAAAAAGAAGACATACCGCAATATCTCGAACTGATGCGCACAGTTTTCGGACAAACCAGCGGCGTAAACACCCTCTCCTCAAAAACTAATCAACCACCATCCAACAATAATACTTACAAACTTCTTTGTCATCAAACACCACGGCAAAATTGTCGCAATACTCAACCTGATTCCTGTCCAATGGAGAATCAGCAGAATACCACTTCGAGTGGCGGAGATGGGACAAGTTGCCACGCTCACCGAATATCGTCATCGAGGGCTTGAGAAGGCTTATGGGGAATTTCATAGGCAAGTGACAGAGCAAGGATACGACCTCTACACCATACAGGGAATCCCCCTTGTCTTCGTGCAGTTGCTAGTTGGGCATCGAAACCGACAAGAACTTGAGAGTATCTATCCAAACTTTAACATACGGCAAAGCCACAAACACTTAATAAATATGCTATTCCCAAAATTGCCATCGCATACCCACGCGGCATACTAAACATTTATTATACCCTTTTAAGCTTGTGCTTTAAAGACTAAAACATGACATACAAAATCCGAAACTTCACAGAAAAAGACTTACCAGCACTCGTCAAACTGCTCAATGACACCTACAAAGAAGCATACGAATTCACACCTTACACTGAAGACGACCTTCTTTCGTGGATTCAAGAAGGAAACCTTACCATTCTAGTAGCCGAAGAAAATGGCGAGGTCATAGGCTCTGTTTCATACAGAAGCGGACACTGGGGCGAAGAAATTCAGTGGCTCGTCTCTTTTCAAAAACCTGACAGAAAGCTTGTAGAGGATGCGCTGGTTCAGGAAATTGAGAAGCACGTTAAAGGTGACACAGTCTTTTCTGTGGTTGACGCTGGAAGCCCAAAAATTAACGAGTGGATTGAAAGGGGCTACAAACCAGAAGGTGGATTATACCACATGATAGCAAAGCTTGATGGTGAAAAATCTCTTCCAGAAGTCCCAGAAGGCATCGTTTTGCGTGCATTAAAGCCAGAAGAGGAAAAAGAGTTTGTTGAAACTGTTAACGCTGGATTTGGCTGGGAAAGAATTCAGCTAGGGACAATTGAACGGTGGAAAAAAGAGCATAAAGTTTTCACTGAAGAATGGATTCAAGTCGCAGAATACAATAACCGAATAGTTTCTGTTGTAGTTGCAAAGCCTGACACAGAATACAACAATTTTTTTGAAACAAAACGCGGCTATCTTGGACCAGCAGCCACGCTTCCCGAGCATCGCGGCAAAAACTTGGCTTCAGCACTCACGCGTAAAGCGATGAATTTTCTTTTTGAGAAAGGCTTTGATTCTGTGGCATTGTACACTGCCGAACAGAACCTGCCCTCAGTAACGCTTTTGCAAAAACTCGGCTTTGAAATAGGGCATCATTGGAAATTCATGAAAAAAGCCTTGCCTAAACGTAAAAGCTAAAATCTTTTGAAAAATTGAAATTTGAGAAGATAATTGGGAAAATTTTATGGAAAAAACTTTTGAAAGTTTACTTGCGTGCTAATTTCTCTTCAACATTCAATTCTCTGACTCTTGTTTCGATGAACTCTGCAACTTTTTCTTGGCTGTACTTCTTTTCCTCTTCTTGCTTCTTTAGTTGTTCTTTGATTGTTGCTAAGACTTTGTCCATGTCGAAGGGCTTCATTATATAGGCGTCTGCGCCTCTGTTCACTGCTTCAACCGCGTTCTGTAAAGTCGGATAGCCCGTGATGATTACTTTGCGGATTCTTGGCGTTGTTTCTCGCATCTGTGTTAAAAGTTCTATGCCCTCCATGCCTGGAAGTCTGATGTCTATTAATGCAACGTTGTAGAACTTTTTCTTAGTGGCTTCTATTGCCTTTTTGGCTGTTTCCACCGAATCAACAGCGTATCCTTCTTCTTCAAGTATTGTCACTAGCACTTTTCTTATGTTCTCGTCATCGTCGACAATGAGGATTCGAGCGGTTTCACCCATAATTTTTCACCTCCTTCTTTCATTTTTGGCTTAATTGGAAGGGTGACCGTGAAGGTTGTTCCCTTTCCACGAGTGCTTTCCACGGATATACAGCCGCCGTGAGCTTCTACAAAACGTTTGCAGATTGGTAAACCGAAGCCCATCCCCTTAGCTTTCGTTGTGAAGAGCGGTGTCCAAAGCTTTCTCAACGTCTCTTTTGACATGCCAGTTCCAGTGTCTGAAAAGGTGATTTCCACTTTGTCCTTCACTTTTCTGCTTTTTATTGTTAATACTCCGCCTTTAGGCATGGCTTCTATAGCATTCTTAATCAAATTTATGAAGACTCTCTTCACTTTTTCAGTGTCAACCTCCATCTTTGGCTTTTGTCTCGCAAAGTTCTTCACTTGAACGTTAGCTGGAACGTCTACAATTGACAGAACTTCTTTCACTAATGTTCTAGGAGTGCTTTCTGCTGCTTCAAGTTCTATTTCCCTTGAATAGTCCAGAAGGTCGTTTATTATCTTGTTTGAGTAGGTTATGTTTTTCTCTATGAGCTCTAACATCTCTTTTATCTTGTCATTCTCTGAGCTTAGTCTTTTTTTAAGGTAATATTGGGCTCCTGCAATGCTTGTCAATGGATTGCGTAAGTCGTGTCCAACCATTCCTGCAAGTTCGCCGATAACAGCAAATCTTTGAGCTTTAAGCAATTGTTCCTGAGATTTCTTCAACTCGCGGGTTCGCTCTTCGACTTTCTGTTCAAGTTGTCCAGCATATGCCTCAAGTTGCTTTCTTGCTTCTTTTAAACTCTCGATAAGTTGAGCGTTTTCAATCGTTATTGCTGCTTGATGCAGGAAAAGCTCCAAGGGAACAAGTGATTCTCTTGTTGGTTTTCGACCGTCTATTGGGTCATCCATGGTTAACAAGCCGACTATTCTTCCAGTAGGCGTGCGGAGCGGAGCATAAACCATATCTTGTGGATGCCAATCAACCATTTCCTCTTCCGATAATCTGCTTGGAACTGCGCTCATGATGGTTACAGCTACATCGGGGGGTGTTCCAGGCGGAACGTTGAAGACGTGTCCTCTAATCCATGGGTCGTTCCACGATAAGTAATAGAATTCTCCTATTCTATATTTCTCAAACTTTGGTCCGAGGCGTTCTTGCCATACATGTCCCGGCGCTATTCTTTTCATCAGCAGTCTTCTATCCTCTGCGGTAAGGCCGGCTGTAACGATTTCTCGTCTATCAAGATTTTCATCTGTTAGTGAAATTACGACTCTTCGCCAGCCAAATTTTTGAATAGCTTTCGCGATTACCTCAAGCCTTTTGTGCATGCCCGTGATGTGCATGATTTTCGTGCTGTTTTTCATTAGATTCTCCAGTTTTTTAGAAAGTGACCTAAGTTGTTCTCGTCTTCGCAGGTTACTTATTGCAATGGCAATGTGAGAGGCAAGTAGGTCGAGTAATCCTTCGTCTTCTTCCTCAAAGGCCGCGAGTCTGTCACTTTCAACATTCAACACACCTAAGACCTTGTTTCTCAGTTTTATGGGCACAACAAGCTCTGAAAGCATATCTTCTGTTCCAGCTTCAACGTAGGCTTTATCTTTTCTGACATCCGGGACGAGAACGGCTCTTCCAGTCCTTGCGGCTCTGACAGTTATACCTTTTTGCCCATCTAGAGGCAAGTTAAATATTGGTTCCTTCATGAGCCCGCGGGTTGCGGCTAGTCGCAGTTTTTTTCCTTCAACCAAGAAAACGTCGACAAATTTGAAACCTAAGACTTTCTCCATAGCATCCAAAGTGATAGTGCAAATTTCTTCTAGGTTCTCTGCCTTGTTTAGACTTCTGGCATAAGCGTTTAGTGCGGATAGTTTTTCTTGCCTCTTAAGGTTGCTTATGGCGATTGCAACGTGGGAAGCCAATATTTTAAGAAATTTTCTATCTTGCTCGTTAAAAGCTTCAATTTTTTTGCTTTCCACGTTCAAGACGCCTAATATCTTTTTTCCTAACTTAATTGGCACGGCGAGTTCAGAGCATATTCCTTCTCCGCCTTCAACGTAAGCTTTATCTTTTCTAACATCAGGAACGAAAATAGGTTTGCCACTTCTTGCAACTCTGGTGGTTACGCCTTTATCTCCGTCTAATGGTAGTTTTATCGAGAAACTCTTTGAATAGCCTCTGTAACCTACCATGCAAAGCATTTTTCCATCTATCATGAGAAGGGAAGCGTATTCGAAGCCCAAAGTTTTTTCCATAGCATCTAATGTTAGCTCGTAAAGTTCTTTCATGTTTTTTGCCATGTTCAAATTCTGGACGTAAATGTTTAATGCTGAAAGCTGCTCTTCGAAACGTTTTCTTTCGTTTTCCATTTTCTTGCGTTCGGTAATGTCGCGCAAGTGAACAATAGAGCGCACTTTACCATGAGAATCTTTTATAATCTTGACTTTGACTTCAACATCTCTTTCTTCTCCATTTTTTCGAACAATTTTAAACTCATATTGTGACGGTGCAGTTTCGCCCTTTTGACGGCACACATATCTGGATTCGACAACAGCTTTGTCTTTTTCTGAAATGTATCTTCTGAAATCTTGTCCAATAATTTCCTCTCTGAGATACCCACTCAGGCGTGTGGCTTCGTCATTAGCGTAAACTATCTGAAAGTTATCGTCTATGATTACAATGGCATCATGGGAGTTTTCTACAACTGAGCGGAAAAGCTCTTCACCTTCGCGTAATGCACTTTCAATGCGTTTTCTTTCAGTTATGTCTTGGACAACTCCAAATTCTCCAACAATTTTTCCATCTTCAATTAGGGGAATGCTTGTGAACTCTCCAACTAAATACTCGCCAGACTTCGAGCGAATGCGCAATTCGTAAGATGAGACAGCTTCTCCTTGGAGTGCTTTTTGAAAGGTTTCCATGGCAAGAGGCAAGTCATCTGGGTGAATAAGGGGCATAAATGATTTGCCGAGCCATTCCTGACATGTCCAGCCTGTAAGTTCTTCAAATTTTGAATTTAGTGAAGCGATGGTGCCATCAGATGAAAGAGTATAGATAACTACAGGTGCAGTTTCGATTAGTTTGCGGTAGCGTCCTTCACTCTTCTGCAACGCTTCTTCCAGTTTTTTGTGGTCGGTGATGTCGGTGGCTATCCCAAACCGGACATGCTTCTTTCCCGGCCATTCAATCGCCTTGTCTGTGCACTTGTACCATTTTTTGTTCTTTTTGTTTTGAAGCTCTCTTATGTAGGTTCTTTCAGTTTCTTTTCTGAAAAGTTGTTTGTTAGTGCAGAATGGGCATGGGTTTCTTCTTCCATGAAAAATCCTATAGCATTTTTCGCCAACTATCTTTGCACCAAATACTCTTTTTGCTTTTTTGTTTACAAATAATATTTCGTAGTTTTCAGGGTCTACGACGTATACTACTTCATCTATTCCGTCTGTGAGAAGGCGTAACATTTCATAAATGTGCTTAAGTTTTTCCTCAATTTGGTTGCAACTGCAACTTTTCAGTATCGTACCGCATATCCCTCCTTACACGCTAACTGTTTCCTCATGTTTTCCACGGATTTCAGAAAATCCACGCCCTCAGAATTCTCAAACTCTAAACCAAGTTTTTCATAAAGACGCGACAAAATGAGCCTCTCAAGATACGACGCGCAGGGTCCAAAAATTTTTTCAAGAGCTTTTGCAAACTCTGTCAAATTGACAGGTATATTCTCCTTTTTTATTTTAAAAGACGTTTCTAAATGGAAGAGTATGGCTTGTTTAGGCGAATCTCCGAGAGAGGATAAGCTTTCTTCCACTGCTGACAATAAAATCTTGCTAAAGTTGTTTTGTGGCAAATTATTACCCTCAGTAGATTAGCGTGAGTTTTAAGAAGAAATCCACGAAGCTTTGATAAATCATTTGTGAACTCCGAATCTGAATTCAAAAAGTCAGTGTGAAAAGAGTCTATCTAGGCTTTAATTTTCTCCTTTTCTGAAAAACTTTGCCTAGCAGCCGCAACGTAGCCAACAAATGAAAATTCCTTGTTTTCCTCCCATTCAAGCGGCTCTCCTATCTTTCCGTAGAGGTTTTTCATTATCAAAATTTCTATGAAACGAGCCCCTAAGCCAAAAATTTTCTCCAGACCTTTCGCAAAATCGTCAACGCGGCTGGGAATTTCGCTTTTTGCTATCTTGAATTTCTTTTCAAGATGAAAATAGATTGCTTGTCTCACTGATTCACCCAACGATGCTAATGCGTCGTCTATAGCATCAAGCAAGATTTTTTCGAAAGCCGTTTCCTTCAACTTTTGGGCTCCTTTTAGGGAAGTAGTTTGGTAATATACTTCACGGTCCTTATAAATAAATTCGTTGTGGATTTTTAAATTTAATCCTAAACTACGCTTTTCTTTGACTCAGAGTTTGAATCAGATTAAAACATTTTCGCTTAATTATTTGCATTTAAGACTTTCCATTAAACTGTTGGGTTGCCCATCTTGTGGACTTTTTCTCCAAGCAAATTCAATTCTTTCGCATAATCCATTAAAGCCATTCTTAAAGTTTCACTTTCGCTTATTCGAAGCCTCCTTGAAGTCGATATGGTCAAGCTTATAAGCGCATACATAATGGGTGGTTGAAATTCTTTCAAAAATTTTCAAATGGGAACTCGTTTTTGATTGTGGCGTTGCTACATCTTCTGTTGCCCGTCACCAACAATCGGCTACTGCGTAATGGTGAGCTTGACAAAGAGGGAAATTGAAAAGGCAGTTAACAATGATTTTTAAATCTAAAACACAATAATAGCTTCAAGGAAACATCTTGCAGAAACGATGTTTGAAACTCTTACTGATTGCCACTCTCTTAAGCGTTCTATTAAGTGCGAATCCAAAAACTGCAATTGTTTACTGCTGGAGCAATGGAGGATACTCTGCCACTCCAGAAAATCCGGACTACGGCACTCACGATTGGATTGCACAACACGCTTTAGACTGGTTATCGAACGAAGAAAAACAGTATATTTTAGACAATTTAGCCGCTTACTTGTATGGCACTGAGCTACCCGACAATGGTGAAGCCTCAGACGGCATTGGCGACACAACAACGCACCACATCTATTACTGGGCAAACGAAAGCATTCAAGACGACGCCTCTGCAGTTCGAGCGCAAACGGAATATAACAAAGCTGCCAATTACATGCGAACTGGTAACATAGCGGTGGCTGTAAAGACGCTGGGGATAATGAGCCATTACATTGCTGATGTCGGCGTGTTCGGTCACGTGATGAGCAGCAGAACAGATTGGGGACCGGAAACTCACCACAGTGATTACGAAACCTATGTAAACGAAAGAACAAACGCTTACAACGACGAATTTGATGCTTTTCTGAGTTTTGACGGAGTTTTAGGAAATATTTCCGCCTATAACGCCTCTTTAACGCTTGCCTATGACACAACATTCGATGCAGATGGCGATTTAACATGCGTTTGGATGGACCAAAACTATGACTGGAGCAATCCTACGTTTCGTAACCGTTGTGGAGAATCGCTTAACCTGGCAGTAAACTTGATTGCCGATGTTTTGCATACGTTTTACGGAAGCGAAATTATTTCTGAATTTCCCTCAGGCATAATTATGCCCATTTTCGCGATTACAATCACCGTGGTTATTACCATCTACTTGAGGAAAAAGAAGGTATGCTGAGGCATTTTCTAGGAAGAATATTTTTGCGAAAAGTTCAGCTGTGTTTTCAATTCATAAGAAGAGGTTTGCCACAAGCCCCAAAATCTTATCGCGCATGCCAAATAAAATTTTTGCCTTTTTTTTCCCTTCGAAGTTAACGCGTAAGCTTTTTTCTTTGCTAAGTGTACCTCTCTAATCAGCTTATTCTTTTCAAGATGATGTAGGCAAGAGTAAACTGTTCCCGGAGTTATTGGCACATTGAATCTTCTTTGGATATGGGAGAGAATCTCATAGTCGCTTAACATTCCATTGTTCAGTTTTAACAAAATCAAAACGTCCAGAAAATCCATGAGAACTCGCCTATGCAGTTGCGTTAGAATCTCTGATTCCAAGCTGTACACCTACAGAAAATACTTCTATAAGTATTTTTCATATAAACCTTTTTCACTTTTCACCATATTATATTTTATTTGCAGTGCAAAAACTAAAAAAGGAGGTGAGATAAGAAATGAAGTTAAAGAGTGCCCTCTCAGTCCTCATGATAATCCTAGCGGCAACAGCCATTGTCAACGCAGCCATACTAGTCTTCAAAGAAATAGCTTTGCCCAAGAACACGGCAACGTACGCAAACAAGGAAGCATCACGCTCAACAGACCTTAACGGTGCAGTGAAACTGTTAGGTGATGAGAGAGGCGGAGGATGGCCTTAAATTAAAGGTTAACTTTAAAGTATTTAAAAAACCACAGCAATATCATAATATGGAGAACCGTAGATGAATAGAACATTTGACCTCTTGGATGTCGAAATATTAGAGTGCCTCGGCGAATACGGACCCAGAAACATCTCACAAATAGCTCGGAAGCTAGGCGTACCAATAGAGACGGCGTGGAAAAGAGTGAAACGCTTAATCTCCCGATTTTCTATAACTTTTCATGCGAATGTTTATCATACGAATATTGGGCTCAGAAAAGCTTTCGTTTTTGCTGATGCTGTGCCCGGTTATGAGGATGTGCTTTTTAAGTGTTTGAAAGCTAATGATTTTTGGCTTTATGTCGGTCGATGTTACGGTAGGTTTGAGGGTTGCTATGGAATTTACGCTATTCCAAAAGAGTATGCATCGGAGTTTGAACAGTTTGTGAGTCAGCTGGAAGCGGCGGAGATTGCGAGAAACGTACAGTTGGTGTGGTCGACATGTTCGTATTCTGCGAATTTAACGGAGAACTGGTTTGATTTAGAGTCTAAAAGTTGGGTTTTTCATTGGGACAAGTGGATGGAGGAAATACCAAACGAGGAAACCAGTTTGCCCTACACTTTAGTTGAGTCAAAAGATTTTCCACTTAAGGCTGACTATGTTGATGTGCGTGTTTTGGCGAAGTTAGAGGTTGACTCAAGCGTTAGTTTTCGTGAACTTGCAAAAATTGTTAATATGACGCCTGAGGCTGTAGCGTATCATTTTAAGAGTCACATTTTGAAGCGTGGTCTGCTTGAAAAATCTCAGGTTTTCTTTTTGCCTTTTGACAAGTCGGAGTCTGACTTTTTCGTTTTTATTTTCAAGTTTGACGATAGCGATAGGATGGCTCGGTTTGCGTCTTCTTTGTTAGACAAGCCGTTTTTGCATTCGTTAGGGAAGGTTTATGGTGAAAACTCGTTGATTGCGCATGTGTATCTTCCAAGAAGTGAGTTTAGAAAGTTTGTGCGTTGCTTGTCTGAGCTTATTAAAAAGGGATTTTTGCGTGAGTATGAGTATTTGATTGAGGATTTTGATATGCGGTCTGCTCAAACGATTTCTTACGAGTATTTTAGGGACGGCACGTGGGTTTACGATCATGAGAAGCACATGGAAAAGCTTCAAGATATTGTGAGAAGCGCGAAGTTGGGAAAGCGCTGAATATGGCGCTCACTGCTATTCTTCGACTACTGTGACTTTTTCGATTGTTTTGAGCCATGGAATCTTGGCTGGTTCGTTTGAAAGCTCGTTTATGATGTCTTGCTCGATTTGTTTATTTCTCGTCAGAGCGCTTTCTTCGACAAGGGTGATCACAATTACTGCCTTTTTGACCATTTTTTGTCCTCTGCTTGGCTGATAGGTTTGTGTGTCTGAGAATTTGAATTTTACTCCGGTGGATATGAGGAGTTGTGTGGTTTGTTGTTTGGTTAAGGTGTGTGTTGGTATGTGATGTTTTGGTCTATGATGGTGAGTGTGGGTTTTGGTTTTTTTGTTAGGATTATTGGTTTTGCGAGGATTTCTGCTGTTTTTGCGAGTTCTTTTATGTCTTTAATGTTTATTGTTGTGGTTTCTGGTGGGGTTTTTGGTGATTCTGTGGCTTCGATTATGAGGTCTTTGTATGGTTGTAGGAGTTTTTCGAGTGGGATTTCTTCTGTTTTGGGTTTGGTTTTAGTGTAGAAGTATGTGGAGAAGGCTAGTCCGGCTGCTGATATTGCGATTAGGATGTATGATGTGTTGCGTTGGAGTAGTATGTCTTGGCGGGTTTTTGTTTGGTTTTCTGTTAGGGCGTCTGTTTTTGTTTGGTGTAGGTCTTGTATTGTGATTGTGTCGCCTTCGCTTGTGCGTTGGAAGTTTATTGTTAGTGTTGGTGTGAAGGTTTGTTGGATTGGTCCGGCGGTTGTGTTTGCGTTTATTGTGAATGTTGGTGTTATTTCGAGTGTGTATGTGGTTGTGCTTGTTCCTGTTTCTTGTTCGATTTGTGTTTTTAGTGTTGTTAGTGCGGTTGGGTTGACTGGTTGTAGGGTTATTTGGATTATTTTTTGGCTTGTTGTTGTTTGTGTTGTTTGGTTTAGTGTGTATGACCATGTTGTGGTTTTGAGGGTTTGTGTTAGGCTGTAGGTTATTGTTGCGTCTGATGGTATGGTTGTGTGGAAGGTGTATGTGAGGGTTATGTTGATTTGTTTTGTGATTTTTGTGTAGAGCGTGCCTTCGTCTGGTGTGAGTGTTGTTTTGTTGTTGTAGATTGTATTTGGTTCGAGTGTTGCTGTGTAGTCGTATGTTGCTGTGCTTGTGTATTTGCATAGTGTGTTTGTTGTGGTTTCTTCTGTTGGGGTTTGGTGTGTTATGTATATGGTTGTGAGTGAGATGATGGTTAAAACTGTGAAGAGTGTGAGTAGGATTGTGGTTTTTTGTGGTTTTTTCATGTTCAGTCTACGACCTATGTTTTATGCTATTGAAGTGCGGGTTCTTTCTAAAATGCTTTGCTTCTTTATTGTAGTATTTGTAATTGAAAATTTTTGAAGATGGGGAGTTTTATGGTGTGTATTCGGTTCTGCTGTCTTGTGCCCATGGCGTGGAATATGGCAGTGTAGGTGTTATCATTGCGATGCCGTTTCCTTGGGTGCCGTCATCGACGATTGTTAGGGTTATGCCTTCTGTTTGGGCGAATAGTGGTCCTAGTTCGGATGTAGCTGTTATGTTGGCGCCGCGGTTGATTTCAAGGTATTGCCAGTCTCCTTCGTCGCCGCTGGTGGGTTCGTATTTGCCTGATGGGTTTTGTAGGGTTTGTATCCAAATTTCAAGGCTTGCTATTTCGTTTGGTGCGAGTGTTCCGATTGTCCAGTTTAGGAAGTTTTGGACGAATTCGCCGCCTGTTGTGTGGTTGTAGTACCAGTCGACTGTGCCTTTGGTTGGTGTGGCGTTTATTGGTTCTACGGTGTTTTCTATGACGTCATATACTGCGTCTGTTATTGGTACTGTTCCGCAGTTTTCTACTGTGATTATTAGTTGGAATTTTGTTGGGAAGGTTGTTGATGCGACGGCTATGTATTGGGTTGGTTCTGTTAGGTCTTGTCCTGTGTAGGGGTCTGTGAATGAGCCGTTCAAGGTTTTCATTATGCGGACGCAGGCTTTGTCCCATGTTGTGGTGGTTATTGTGCCTTGTATGTTGATGGTTTTTGTCCAGTGGCTGTAGCTGTAGCCGGTTATTGCCAAGGCTATTAGGAGTATTGCAAAGGTTATGCCTATTGTTTTGTTGATTGGGTTATTTCTTCTATTTCTTTTCATTTTTTATCATCCTCCTATGTTGTTGAAGGCGTCGCAGAGGTTTTTCCAGTATTCGTATTTGTTTGTTTGGTTGTTTAGTAGTGCGTTTTCTGAGCCTTGGATTATTTGCCATGCTGTTTTGCCGTTGACTGTGTAGCCGTTTGTCCATCCGGCTGCGTAGTTTAGCCATAGTGCGAGTAGTTGGGCTTTGAGTTTGGCTTGCATGCTTGAGTGGTTTGGTGGGTTTAGTATGTTGAGTGCTTGTTGGAATTTTTGTTTGCGTGTGCCTGTGAATTCGAATATTTGGCTTTGGGCGCTTATTTGGTCTAGGTAGCGTTCAAGCGTTGCTGAGTCTACTTGTTGGTTGCCTCTGGTTGTGCATGTGGCTGTTGAGAATTGGTGTTTCCAGAAGCCTATTGTGCGTGGTTTGCCTTGGCATGTTTGGCATTCTGCTGTTATTTTTATTTGGAATTGGTATTGCCAGTTTTGTTGTGCTGGTTGGAGTATGTGTACGGTTGTTGTGCCTTGTGTTGTTTGGCAGGGTTGGAGCCATGTGCATGTGTGGTTTGTTGTTGTGATTTCTAGGGCTTCGGGGTTGGGGTTTGTTATGGTTACGCCTGTGAAGTGGATTGGGCAGTTGCCGGTGTTTTTGATTGTGTAGGTTATGTAAGCCTCGTAGCATGGGTAGCCGTTTGAGATGTAGGCGTTTATTGTGTTTCCGTCGTTGATTATTTGGGCTGTTGTGGTTGCTACTTCTTTTGTGTTTTCGTTGTCGCTTGTTGTTGCAAGTTTGAATTTGGTGTTGCAGTTTGGTTGGCAGCAGTTTATGTGTATTCCGCCGTTTTGGCATGCGTAGCTGTAGCCTATTAGGCTGAGGGCTATCATTGTTAGGGCTAGGGCGATTAGCAGTTTGGTTTTCATGTTTTTCCTCCTTTCTTTTTATAATCGTGATATGTTAGGAGTAAGTATGAATACGCGGTAAAAGCCAGAGCGGATGTGATAAAAATGCCGTTTGTTATGATGAGGGCGCCTATATTTGTTAGTGTTTGTGGTAGGGTTGTTGTGAAGAATGCGTAGGTGTTTGCGGCGAAGTCCTTTATGGCTATGCTTATCCAGCCCAATTGTGGAATTATGAATACGACTTTGCCCATTATGTTGCGGGCGTTTACTGGGTTGTCTGGGGCGTTGTTGGCGTCGCCTTGGGTTATGAACCATAGTGTGCCGCCGGATTCGTATTTGTCTATGACGCGGTGGATTGTTGGTGCGTCTGTTGTGCGGTATTGAATTATGTCGCCGATTTTTATTGTGGCTGGCGGTGCGTTTATGATTATGGCGATGTCGCCGGGGTTCATGGCGGGCGTCATGCTTCCGCTTGCGATTATGGATGGTGTGAATCCTAGTAAGCCTGAGGATGACCATACTGCGATTAAGCCTATTAGGGCTATGGCTGTCCAGTATGGGAGTTGGCTTTTTTGTTTTTTAAGGGTTCTGCGTATGCGTTCGCGTGGTGTGGGTAGGGGTTTTACGGTTTGGTCAAGAAGTATGAAGCCTATTGATGCGGCTATTACGGTTAGTATGGATTGGGTTTGCCATTGGATGTTTGGTAGGATTGGGCTGAACCATGTGAAGAATGTGGGTATTGCCATGTAGATTAAGTTGGTTGGGAATGCGCCGAGATAGGCGAAGTATGTGGCGAGTAGGCTTATGGCTAATGTTGGGATTAGCGTGCGGATTAGGAATTCTGTTATTGCAAGTGGTGTTGTTAAGCCTAAATAGTTTGGTATTGTTGGTATTATTAGCGTGTAGAATATGCTTATGAGCAGTAGCGTAAGAGTTGGTTTGTGTCTGCTTATTGTTTGGGCTAGGTAAGCCCTTGAGATTTCAATTGCCAAGAAAGGCATGAGTAAGTATGGGAAGTATGTGGTGAGGGCTGTTGGCGTCCAGACGTTTGCGTTTTTGCCGAAACCCATGAAGAATGCCATAAAAACTGCGAGGAAGACTTGGAAGGTGGCGATTATTGCGGCGATTTGGATTAGGGTTTTGTCTGTTTTTAGAATGTTTGTTTGAGATAGTTTTGCGATGAAAAATGTTAAGGGTATTATGGTTGCCCATAAAAGTGCATCAGCGATGATGATTGTTACGCCTTTGAAGGCGATTGGAACGATTAGGTTGGTGAGTATGTAAACGGTTAAGATTAATATGGGAATTACGAATTGGTATTTCATTTTTATTCCTTTTTTGATTATGAAAATTTAAAAAAGGGGAATAAAGTTTGGGTTATTGGTGTTTTTATGGTACTTCGTTCCAGTTCCAGAAGACAAATCGTACGGTGAATGTATAGGTTGTCCCTTGTTCTGCGCATTGTAGTACGTGTATGTAGCCTGAATAATCGCTTTGATATGGTCTAATCGGGAAGGGGTCAAGTTGTTCGTAGATATGGTCCCACGCGTCTACTTCGAGGCATGGGTAGGGGTTGTTTATCTCAATAGCATAAAGTTTTGCTGGTATTGTTCCAACGTTTCTGATTGTTATGTGCCAGTACACGTGGTAGGATGGGTATGCGTTGGTGATTGTTATGTGCGCCATTTGTGGGTCTTCTCGGTCTATTGTGATGACTGTGTCGGCTACGTCTTTGTCGTAGTCTGGATCTATTCCGTTGTCGTCGTCTGCGGCGCTCATGATTATTAGGTTGAGCGTTCCAGTTTTTACTGTTCCGTCTACTGTTACTATTTTCTCCCAGTGGGCGTATGCGAATCCTGCGATGCCCAACGCTATCATTAATATTGCGAGGATAGCGAATATTTTCTTTCCGTTCATTTCAGATTCCTCCGTTAAAGAGCAGGTGAGTCGCTAGCTTAGTCTACTACCGGCCATCATTCGTTCCAGTTCCAGAATAGAAATACTATACGGAACCAGTAGGATGCGTGTTGTGGTAATCCTTCTTCGAAGTGTATCCAGAAGTATATGTACGCTGTGCTATTTGGGTCTATTTGGTATGGGTCTGTTGGGGTGCCGTCAGGGAAGTAAAACCAGTAGTTGCCCGTAGCAATCAAAAGTGGTGCTGGTTCTGCCGTTTGATATATTTCCCAGTATTCCATAGTTTCGTTCCAAACTGCATAAACGCCTGCAGTAGCCGTAATATTACAGTCTTTAAGGTGAACTGGAATAGTTCCCGTATTATTCAAATCAATGTATCCGCTCACATTCAAGCATGGATAGACATTGTTAAACCAAATTTCAATATAGTTCTTTTCTGGAGAAACCTCATAACCAATGTCAGCAACTTCCTTGTCCTCAGCCTCTTCATACCACACCTCGAATGATGGTATCACATGAAGCGTACCAGTCCTCACAGTTCCATCAACATACACGATTTTCTCCCAGTGCGCAAAAGCAAATCCTGCTATGCCTAAAGCAATCATCAAAATTGCAAATGTTGCAGCTAATTTTTTAGTGTCCATTTATCTTTCACTCTCCTTTTCTCCTCTTGCGGGTTATCTTTAACGTGCCCCAGACTCGGCACGGGCTAGACCGCCTAACCAAGCTAACGCAAGTAGCCGGCTACCTACCTAACCACTGCATATATCTGAATCTAACCGAATATAAACACTAATGGAACAATAATATAGACCAAAAGACCATAACAAAAAACCACGCCAAAAAAAGACCCAAAGTTCAACCTATTTATAAGGGGGGTATACCTTCCGCAAAACACAAAAAAACCCAACATTCCCAAACACACATAAATCAAAGACAGCACATATCCAAAACTAGACCAATAGTCTAGCACAAAAGACCATAACACTATATAAACAACCACAAAATAAACACCCTAACCACCCACACAGAAGGCACTCCTTTGTCAACAAAACTCGAAAAAATAATAGACGCACTAAAAGACAACGTCTGGCATAACATAGACGAAATCACACAAAAACTAGAAATCCCCAAAGACAAAGCCCAAAAAGTAATCCAATTCCTAACAGAAGCAGACCTAATCCAACACAACCCCGCAACAAACCAAATAAAACTAAACCAAAACTGGAAAACACTAATAATAAACCAACAAGAAACAACCCCAGAAAACCAAACACCACAACAAACAACAGCCGTCGGCACAATAATAATCCCACAACAACAAACACTCCTAATCCAATGCACACGCATAACAAACCTAACAGACAACAGCCTAGAACTAGAAATCCGAATAAACAAAAAAATCAACGAAATAGCCATAAACAAAATCAAATAAACAATACATCTATAAACTCAAGGATCTTCCAAACTGAAAACTTCATTTTTTCCATCAACTAACAATCTAGCCTTTTCTATAAAATTCATTCCAAGCAATATCTTCACCGGCGCCGGATCTGGAATTTTATGCACAACTACTGGAAGCAAATCAACCTTAACACCAGCAACCTCTATTCCCTTCAAAATCCTAACCGGAGTTTCTATAACCCCAGAAGCAGTAACCAACGTCGCCCGAGGATACTCTCGATTCACCTCAAGCTCTAAAAAATCAGCAATTTCAGGCGGAACAACCGTGAAAGCTGCACCAGTGTCAACTATAGCATTTTCAAAAACGCTAATCGTTCTACCAACAAGCCTCACTCTAACTAAAAGACGCCTAGCCTCAATTTTCATCTATTCACCTAAAACATAAATTCATACTTCTTTTCCTTTTCAGTAGGCACATAAAAAATATAAACTTCATCCAAACCTTTCCGTTTAACTTTCCTCAACAACTCTTCATGACTATCAGAAACAGCAACAACTTCATTTCCCTTAACGCCCACCCACTTACCAGCAAACTTCTTCTTAATCCCATCCAAGAAAACCTGCTCGAACTCCATAAACTACCCCAAAACAAAATACTTCTCCAAGTTTAAATAGTTTTATTAACCAACCCTTCAAAAAAACACAAGTCAAATAGACAATAGATCGTCAGCCTTACGCAAAACCTGAAGCAACTCACGCCCCTTAACAGTAGTCTTATACAAAACCAAACCATCCGGATTACCCTCTGCACACTCAATCAAACCCGACTCAACCAACTCATTCAAATAACGATTAAACCGCGCAAAATTCAAATTACAACGATACATAAGCCGCGTCTTATTCACACCACCCAAAGCCTCACTTAAAATATCACAAATCACTTCTGAACGACTCCTCCTCCGCTTTCTCTCCTCCATACCCTTCTCCACCCTGAATCCGAATCGGAACAGTAAACAACAGATAAATAAGTATACACTACAACCCTAATAAAAAATTAACTGCACTAATCTTCTATAAAACAAACTCCCCGACACGCCCACTTCTCAAAATTCAACAAAAAAACCCACAAACTTTTCGAACAAAAATCATTCCCAAAAACACCTCCAGAAAACGCCTTTCACAACAAACCCTTAACAAATCACCATTTAAACCATGAAAATAACTTAAATCAGCCCTTCAACCCCATTTTAACCGAGGATTGAGCCGCTTGGCAAAAGTGACAACCGAAGACGTCCGCGACGTAATAAACATCACAACAGCAGAAATCCCAGACGAAAAAATCCAAAAAATGATAAAACGCGCAGAAACCACGCTTGCACTCGAACTAAGCAAAGAAATCGATTACACAGACTGCATAGCAGCAGAACGAATAACAAAAAACACAGATATTCAGCTTCGACAGACTAGTGCAAAAAACCTATTATAATAATCTTCTTCAGTAATACTATACGGAAAACCTAGAAGGGATAGTGGCTAAAAAATACTAGGGTCAAACAACTTTTCAGCACATATCTCAAATCTACCAGACAACCACCTTAGAAACGTTGGACGATAACCCTTAGAACTTTTTGAACAACCAGTCCTTAAACCCACCAATGGGCTACACGTCTATGCGCCATTAAAGAAACTATACGGGACAGCCAACAATCTGTTTCTCCAACATGGAGCACCGATTCATAACTGATTTTAAAGAGTTGAAACGTAAGAATGCATTGGCGATTGCATGCGCCAAATTCCTACGGGCATTGATGGCTTAGACAAAATGTTAAATGGCGGTTTACCAGCTGGACGTTCCATTCTTCTTATTGGTAACCCAGGCTCTGGAAAAACCATCTTCAGTTTTCAGTTCTTATGTTACGGCGCTATCCACGATGAACCGGGCTTGTACGTTTCACTTGACGAAGACATAAAGCTTCTAAAGGAAGAGTTGGCTGGTTTCAACTGGAACATTAATAAATTGGAAGAAACCCGCAAACTGGCACTGATTGACGCTTCCCCTGTTCGGCATACTCCTGGGGAAGTCAAAATTGGCGATTACCGAATTGGCAAAAGAGACTTCAGCCTTTTCAGCTTAATAGAAATCATCAGAAACCACGCCGAAAAAATAAACGCTAAACGCATAGTCATCGACCCACTTGCCAGTTTAATTCTCCAATACGAAGATGCTGCAGAAAGGCGAAATGCAACACTTGACTTGCTTGAAGCCCTTGCAAAACTAGGAACAACCAACATAATTACCACGGAGCTTAAGGCGCTAACTTTGCAGAGAGAAGTGCTTGTGGAAGAGTTTTTGTCTCATGGAGTGATAGTGCTTCATTCATGGAGAAGCCAGTTTCTCGCTCATGGCGGCATACAAATAGAGAAAATGCGTGGAATCGCTCATGACAATCAAATTCGTCCATACAAAATAACAAGCAGAGGCATCGAAGTTTTCGCGGAAGAAGAGCCTCTGGTTGACGTAGACAAGACAGCTTTTGTTCCGCAACGTTCTCCCTAAACGAGAAACACTATTCCACGTTTTTGGTCTATTTCGAAATTAACCCATTTGTCAGAAGGCTTCCTTCCACGCATCTTTTTAACATGCAACTTACGAATCGTCTTTCCCTTCACGGTGCCTACATCTAACTCAATTACGCAGTCAACAAACTCTTCAAGCCGATTCACTAACTTCTGCTCAATCGTCTCTTTACCAACAGTGAAAACAAAAGTGCCATTCACTCCTTTAATGCGTGCACTGCGGTCTTGCAGAAACTCAACAACCTTTGAAGGGTCAACATGCGTCAAAAGTGGAACAACAGAGTCAAAGAAAACTTTTGGCGATGCTCCAGCCTCGCCGGTCACTTGCGACAGCACTATTCCCAGATCAGCTAACGAAAACGGTTGAGCCAGCGAGTATTTTTCCTTGTTGCTAACCTTCGCCATTGATGAAAAACAGTCGATGAACAAAAACTTCTTTTTCTCTTCGTAGTCGGATACGTCTGGATGAAACTTCTTCATGTCTTCTCGAACTTCATTCGGAAAACAGTCATAGTTAACGTAGATGCAAGTTTTTCCTTCTTTCAGAAAAGAATAAGCTAACTCTTGGCATAAGGTGCTTTTTCCAGAACCAGGCATGCCAGTGACCAAAACAGAGAAGGAATCAGGTATGCCCCCATCAGTTATCTCCTTAAAATAGTCAAAATCTCTCACGTTTTTGCCAGAGTTCCGTTTTTTCCACAAAACTCCTCCAAAAACCAGCATTAAAGGCGGAATAACAAGCAGAAGCCAAATCCAATTTGCGCTTGGTGGAGCTGAAGCGTCACCGTCTTCACTTATTGTTATTGTTTGAACTACTTCTTTGTATCCTCCATTGTTGTCGATTAATGTTAGGGTCACATTAAAAGTTCCGGAAGTAGCGTAAACGTGTGTTATCATTGGGTTAGTGGTTTCTGTTATGTTGCCGTCTCCAAAATTCCAAATATAATTCACTATCGTGCCGTCTGGGTCATAACAGTCTGATGCGTCAAAAACCACTATTTCGTCCTTTTTTGGTTGTGCGGGCATTATTGTTATGGAGGCTGAAGGGAGACTGTTAAGCACAGTAACGAACTGGGTGGTAACATTTGAAGCTCCGTCATTGTCTATGACGTTAAGCTTTACAGAGTAAATTCCAGTATGAGTGTAAGAGTGATTCACGGTCGCGCCGACAGCGTTCGTTTCATCATCAAAATCCCAATAATAGCTAACTATTACGCCGTCGGGGTCGAAACTGGTGGTTGCGTTGAAAAGTATGGTTTCGCCTGTGTAGACGATTTGGGCGGATTTCGTGAACTGCGCGGTTGGCGTTCTGTTTTGGATTGTGATTGTACTTTGAAGTGTGCTTTTTAGTCCTTCGTTGTCTGTTGCTGTTAGCGTGATTGTGTAGGTTCCGTTTTCAGTGTAGGCGTGGTTTGCAATTATGCCCGTGGCGTTTGCGCCGTCGCCAAAGTCCCAGAAGTAATCTGTTATTGTTCCGTCTGGGTCATAGCTGTTTGTGGCGTTGAATGTTATGTTTTCTTGTGTTAATGGTGTGGTTGGTGTGGTTGTGAAGTTTGCGGTTGGCGGAGTCTTAACCACTGTGTAGATGTACTGGGTTTCGGTTGTTGTTCTTCCCGCTAAACTTGTTATGGTTGCGGTTATGGTGAAGTTGTGCACGCCCGAAACGTATGGTGCTGTGACGTTGAATTCTATGTAGTTCTGCGTCATGGAAGTGTTTAATGCGTATTTTAGGATGTCTTTTGTGAAGTCCCATTTGAGTTTGTCCACGCCATTTTCGTTATAGTAGGTTACCGCATCGCCGTAGGGGATGTAAGCGGAGCCGGCAATGTATGTCCAGCCTTGCGGCAACGTTATGTTTATTGTGGCGTAGTTTATGCCCTGCGAGTTCCTTGACATTGTTATGGGTATAAGCCTAATACGTGTTGATAAGCCGGCGATTGCTGTTCTGTCTTCGTTGAAGAGCCATTCTGGGTTTGGGTGTGTTTGGTTTTCGTTTGTTGGGTCTGTTGTTAGGTTAAAGTCTGCGCGGAACAGGGTTGTGGCGGCGTTGTCGTGTCCGCTGTGTGATGTGTAAATCGGCGAGCTTAACCATCGTGTGCCGTCGTATGCTTGGACGCTGTAGGTTGTTGCTACTCCATCGTTGTTTACGGAGCACACGGGAACTTCAATCCACGTTATGATGAGGCTTTTGGCTGGCACGTTTACTGTTATGCTTCCAGGCGCGTATTCCCAGTAGATTGTTTTGTCGTCTGGATTGTAGGTTGTCGGCGGCGAGGTGAAGTAGCGTGTGTCGTAGCACTGTGCGTTTCTGGCTGCGTCGATGATTTTTGCTGTGGCGTTGTAGTGCCATCTTAAGCCTGTGACGGTTATGGGCGTGTTTGTTGGGTTGTATAGTGCGGCTTGGTAGAACCATCCGGAGGGGTCTATGTTGTCTAGTCTTGCGAAGCTGGCGGCTTCAGCGTATACCTGTAGCGTTGTAGCGTCAGCGTTTACGGTGGTTGGCGTATTGGGTTTAAGAATTTGTAGAATAGCTAAAAGTAAGAGTAGGCATAGTGTTGTCTTATGTAGCTTTTTGTTTTTTGTGTGTTTGCTGTTTTTCATTTTTTGTTTTTCCTCTTTTTCGGCGGGTCATGAAGGGTAGATTAGCAACTAGTCTGTGGAATAGCGTTGTTTTTGGCTTCAGATTCGGAACTCGCGAGTTCAGCGATTTCATTGTTGCTTGTTCAATAAAATGTTATGAAGGTGTGGTCTTGATTTTGAATCTGAACGCATAAGTAGAAAATAATGAGTGTTTATTGTGGTGGTGGGGGTGGTGTTTGCGTTGTTTGGTTTTTGGTTTCGAGGTGTTCGATGAGGAGGAGTACGCCGAAGATTATGAAGAGTGTGCCTACTATGAAGCGTAGGAGTGGTTCCCATGCTATTGCGAGTACGCCGAAGACTATGCAGAGAACTGCGAGTATTGGTTTGCTTATGCTTATGCCTATTTTTCTTAGGCTGTTGTCTACGATTTCTGTCATTTCGTGTTTTCGCTCCGAATTGGATTGGGCGGGTGGCGGATATTTAAGGGTGCGTGTGTAGGCGGTTTTGACGTGCTATGGATAGAGAATGTTTTCTTAGGTTTGGGTGTGCATAATGTTGTTTGGGTGGTTTGGTTTAGTATTTGTGTTTTGTCCATCCGCGTTTGATTGCTGTCCAGACTATTATGGCGATTAGTGCGAGGAATAAGGTTATTTCTGTGGGTATGAGCCACCATGCTAGCCAGTAGGCTACTGGGGCGAAGTTTAGGAACCATGCGCCTCGGATTGCCCAGTCTAGTCCGCCTTCGCGTCGCATTTCTGTGCGCAGGTTGTTTATGCTTTTGTCGTACCAGTCTTCGACTAGGATGGGGTTGGTGTTGTTTTGTGCCATTTGTTGGTATGCGATTTTGTAGCTGTTTATTCTGTTGGTTAGTTGGCGGAAGTAGTCTTGTTGGGCGGCGAGGCTGTTTTCGTAGTTTTGTTCCCAGTACCATGGGCTGCTGTAGGTTGTGTTGTAGTTGTAGCCGTTGAATGTGGTGTTCATTTGTTGCCAGATTGTGTTGATTTGGTCTTCTATTCCTTCGAAGGTTGCTTGGTCCATTGCCATGGTGACGTGTGCTCCGAATAGGCGGTTGTATTGGGCTATTGCGGGGAGGTAGAGGATGAAGAGGGCGGCTGTGGGTATGGCTGCTAAAAGAATGATTAATGGTGCGATTGTCCAGATTATTTTCAATTTTTTGTTTGCTTCTCCTTTTTTTATGGTTGTGTGAGGTGTGATTTAGGTGTTTCGGGTTTAGTCTGTTGCGGGTTTTTCTGCTGTGCTGTCGCATGGTGGAATTGGTTTTTTAAGGTGTCACGTGTATAATTATTACTGTTTTGAAGGTGTGTTGATTGTGAAAAAGTTGAAGCGTGAAGAAAGCGTGAATTTGGCGATTGGCATGAGTGACGTTTGTATAAGAGTTTGTGCTGATGGTGTTAAGGACCAGAATCCGGGCATTAGCGAGGAAGAGCTTATTGAGCGTGTTAGGGAAAGATTGATATTTGGCAAAAGATGTGAGAAGTAGGGGATTTAGGGTTTTGGAAGGTTTTGAGGATTTTGTTAGAAGGATTGTTGGGTGTTTTAATACTGTTGGGTTAGATTACATGTTTACTGGTGCTCTGGCTGTGAGTTATTATGGTAGAGCTCGGACTACGGTGGATGTGGATGTTGTTGTTGCGGTTTCTGGAAGAGAATGGCGGGCTAAACTTGTTTCGGCTTTGAAGAATGCCGGATTAGTGGTTGATGAGAGGAAGATTGACACCGCCTTAAAGTCTGGGTATAAGATAGTTACTTTTAATGATGGCAAATCGCCGTTGACTATTGATGTTATACTTTCAGAGGATAAGTTGCGGAAGAAGACTGGAAATGTTTTGGGTTTAAAGACTTTTTATCAGACACCTGAGGAACTGATTTTGGTGAAACTACGGATGATTAAGGCAACTAAGCCGCGAGAAAGAGCATTAAAAGACGAAGAAGACGTGAAGGCAATTCTGAAATTCACAAAAGTAGATGTTGAGGCTGTGAAGAAACAAGCAAAAAAAGACAACACATCAGCGCTGTTTGATACTTTAACAAGGTGATTTAGGCATGTGGAGCGTATGGAGGGCGAGCCGACTGGGATAGAAGGGTGGTTGTGTATTATGATAAGAGAGGGCGCTTGGTAGCGGTAAGATAACGCAGATAACGAGTCTTTGAGATTGTTTTTCTTTTTTCATTGAAGGTTTACTTGTTCTGGAGCAAAAATGATAAGCAAGAATAAATGAAAGAAAATTAGGAGGGGGATTGTTTAGCTCAGGCTCAGGTTAAGGTTAAGTGTTTTGTTTGCGGTGTGGAGATCCATCTTGCTCAGAAGTTGTCTTTTAGGATTGGTGGTACGAGGGGTGAGTGGAAGTTGCTTGTGGGAGAGTGGGCTGAGCTTGGGGAAGAGTTGCTTCCGCTTTATGTTTATGTGTGTCCTCAGTGTGGAAGAATTGAGTTGTTTGCGGATGAGAAGACAAAAGGGTATCTGTTGAAGATAACGCCACCTTCTTTTTTGAAGAAATGTGTTGGATGTGGCAAGCAAATTCCAATAGCTTCGGAAGAATGTCAGTATTGCGGAGCTAAACAGAAATGAATGATAAAATGTAGATTAGAGTGAAAAGATATAGAAAAAGTTTGGATAGGGAGTTTTAGGCTGTTTTTGTTGGTGGTTGTGTGGTTGTTTGTGTGAGTTGTGCATGTTTTCTTCTGCGTACGATTACGATTGCGGTTGCTGTGGCTGTGATGACTATTGCGGTTAGGATTATGATGCCTATCCAGTTTGGCGGTGTTGCCGCGGTTGCTGCTGATGGTGTTAGGTAGATGGTGAATGTTGGGTCGTGTTCGATTTTGTAGCCGCTGTATGTTGGGTATGCGGTTAGGTAGAAGTAGTTGGCTTTTGTCATGTTTGTTATGGTGTCTTTGGCTTTGTTGTATAGTTGTGGGTTCATGTTGTATGTGACGAAGGGTAGGAATTTCATTAAGCTTATGTGGTAGGTGAATAGTTCTGTGTTGTTTGCGAAGCTGTTGATTTTGGCGGTTCTGGTTGTGGAGTCGTAGGTGTCGTATTGGGTTTCTGTTGGGTCTGCGGTGTAGTTGTAGAGTTTGTAGGTTTGTTTTGTGCCGAAGGCTACGTCGAAGATTTTCTCGCCGTCGTCTGCGTATGTGGAGATTTGTGAGTCGCTGACTATTTTTTCGTTGTCTGTTACGTTTTCTCCGGTTGTAGTTTGGCTGTAGGTTGTGCGGTCAAGTAGGACTGATGTTTGGAAGTTTACGATGCTCATTTTGATTTGGTTTTCTTGTAGGAATTGGTAGATGGTTGGGCTGTTTGGAACGAGGTTGCCGAGTAGGTATGTTCCTGTGTTGTTGAGGTATAGCCAGAAGGGTGCTGTGAAGAGTAGTAGGTGGTTCATTTTGCCTATTATGTGGTTTTCTGTTAGGGTTGCTGTTTTGGTTGTTGGGTTTATGGTTAGGTTGTATGTGAATGTTAGTTCGTCGTAGACTGTTATGGCTGTTGGCCAGTTTTGTTGGTAGTGTGGGTCGTTTGGGTTTATCCATGTTTGCCACCAGTAGGCTGTGAGGTTTGTGTATTTCATGCCCCATGTCCATTGTAGTTTGTCTGTTGTGCTTGTTAGTGGGATGGTTTCGGTTTTGCTGTTGAGGATTGGTAGTGTGGCTCCTAGTTGGCTTAGGTCGAAGCCCATGCTGAAGGATGCCCATAGTGTGTCGTTCATGTCTGGAGAGTTTTGGTGGATTGAGTCTGAGGTTTCGTTGAATGCGAGGAGCATGAGGAAGGTGGATGCCATTAGGACGTCGCGGGTTTGGTTTTCGGTTTTGTAGTGCATCATGAAGGTTTGCATGGGTATGGGGAAGTATGCGTTTAAGCCGAATGTTATGTTGATTAATCCTGCGTAGAGCATGTGTAAGCCGCGTGTGTTGACGTAGGTCATGTATAGGTTGGCGTGCCAGTATGGGGGTATGTTTTCTGGGATGCCGTGGGCTGTTGCGAATGCTCTTGCGTATTCGAAGAAGTCAATTGTTTTTTGGAAGCTTTCTTGTTGGAAGTCTGTTGCGAGTAGTTGGTCTGCGGAGAATGCTGGTAGTAAAATACTGGTTAAGGTTATGCCTATTAAAAGTAAGCCTAATAGAGTTTTGATTTTCATAATGTTTCCTTCTTATGATTGGTTTTTGGCTAAGTGAAAGAGCAAGCGGCTATTAAAAAATTCTGCACATGCAATACGAATCAGAGAGAACTTAAGCTCAACTCTGACTATACCCCCCTTATAAATACCTTGAACCCTAAATTCTCAACTTGCTTGTCCTTTCAATATTGGCTAGAGAAATTTTCCGTTGCAAAATTGATAGACCTCTCCAAATTTCTTAGAAAACCACAAGTTTCTTCTACTTCCCACTTACTAGTTTTTTATTGTAAGATTGAATTTAAACATAAATAAAAAGAAACCATGTAGAGAATAAAAGATAGATATGAGAGACAAGTCAGTGATGTTAAAGCTGGATATTGGTTGCGGTTCAAACAAGAAAGAAGGGTTTTTGGGCGTAGATTTGGTTAAAACTAAAGCTACTGATGTTGTTGCTGATGCTGCAAATCTTCCTTTTAAAGATGGCTGTATTGATTATGTCTATTCAAGGAGATGCCTTCAACACATAACAAATGATATTCAAGCGTTAAAAGAAATTTACAGAGTGTTAAAATTGCACGGAAAACTTGAATTAATTGTTGCAAGCTTCTATGGTTATTTATTTTATATGTTAGGATTAAGCGAAAGCAGTGGAAAATATGGAGTGTTCCATTTGTATTCAAGTCGCAAGTTGAGAAAAATGTTGAAGCAAGTTGGATTTGGTAATATATATATCAAAAATTAAATCTGTGAGAAAAGTTGGGTATGACTTAATGGCTATTTGTGAAAAGCAGAACTCTGACGAATTGCACGTATAATCTCAAACCAAAGTTTATGCATGCATGCCTTTTCGATGTTGGTTAGAAATATTTTCAGCACTAATACAAGCTCTATTCTCTAGATTTTCCAGAAAAAAATTAAAAAGTACATGAAATTACAGATGTGTAATTCAAGTGTGGTTTTCTATTGAGTAAGAACCCACCAGATTATAGTAAAGCTCATGATTGTATCATTGTAGTCTGGAGGTAGATACTTTGTTCTGTCCCAGTATGGTTGTCCAATTGTTAAGGTTACTATTTCATCTGATTGAGGTTCTATGAAGATTAACCCATGGTCGGTAGTGTTAAAACAGACTATTGAGTGGGCAGAATCTGGAAACTCTATGTAGACAAATCCGCATTTAAATCTTGCTTTAAAAGCGTTGTTTTTTTACATCTGCTGCGAAATTAAAGCATGTATAACTTTCAGAATATTGCTTCTTATCCGTTCTATCTGATGCTATAAAGTTTAGCATTTCATGATATGTAGGTTCTCTGATATTGTAGCTTGTTCCTGCTCCGTCTATGATTCCTTGCGTGTAGCCTAGCTCATAACCCGTATTAAATGAAGAATTAGAGCCGTTATTGTAACCAAAACTATAGCTCGTAAAACTTACGAGAACCAAGATTATACAGAAAATAGGAATAATATACTTCAATTTTCCTTTTGGTTTAGGTTTTTCTACTTCTTGTTCTTTTGCGGATTCTTTAATAAAATGGAATTCACCCTCTGAAGTCGTTCTTTCTTCTCTAGGTAGTTCTTTTTGTGGACTTTCAAGTTTCCATGGTCCCAGTGGAGTTTTAGGCGGAAGATTAGGACAGTTGTGATTCTCAGGAAGCCTATGTTCAACACAAAAACAGCGTCCACAGAAACTACATTCATAAGGAAGCACTACTTCTTTTCCACAATGTTCACATTTCGGCATATGCATCAAATTTATTATACTTCCACCCATAGGTAAATTTTGCTATCCTCAAAAGTTCCCTTGGTTTAGTTATAAGTTTTCCTATTTTGCGTGTGCTTTAGTTACCTCGTTATAGACAATGTAGCCGAGGAATGCAATAACAATAAGACCGATTTCCTTATCTCTAATATCCAAATTAGAAAGAATTATGGACACAGATATTGCTAATGATGTTAGAAAAATGCCAACCAACACACCGATTTTTGTCCAGTTTCTTATTGATTGCTTTGGCAATGCTACCGCCTTCTGAGAATTTGAGATAGCATTCCAATGATGACTATTGTCGCCAATATAACGAAAACCCAAGTCAGTGTGGGCGATATTGTTTGAAAAACAGTGTAGAAGACATACATGAGAATAAGCACAATGAAAATAGTCACTATGGCTTCAACGATAGCTTCGACAATTGGCATGATTACCTACTCGTTATTTTGATTAATTCCTTCGGTTCTGCTAAAATAGTTTTGCATTTTTTGCATGTTTCAGTTTTGAGCGGTTCATACATAGGAATAAAAACCTTAATTTGCAGTTCACCGACCGTTGTCCATTGTAAGGTCTGTTCACTTCAAATCGATTCTGATATCTGCACCCTTCAGAAATGATAGATTAAGTTAGGTAGGAGATGCAATCCTAATATCTGACAACTTTATAGTTCTTCTTTAATTGTCTTTTCTTCTTCTGTTGAGCTTTTGTTAGTTGCGAATCTCCCGTTTTCACTTCATAAGTCTTCCGCTTACCTATTTTTCTTCCAAATAAATCTCTCTTTTGAACAACAAAATCTCCGCCTTTATGTATCTTTTTAACTTCATGCCCTTGCAGTCTTTGGCTTAATTCAAAACCATCTTCAGCCATTCTTCCCTTAAAACGATTGCTGGATAGCGTTAGGGATTTAGAAAAACTTTTCAAACCAAAAGGGTCGTTTTTATTTGACCGTTTTCTTTTAACCAATTGCTTCACCTCCCTCACGTTCATCACTACCTCAACCCGAAGAACAAGAGTAAAACTCCAATAACTACCAAAATAATGGCGATTATTGTTCCAAAGATATATACATTGAACGCGGACAAAATCTCAAGATTCAATGCTTTTTCAAATACTCCACTTATCGTCAAGATTTCTACAATTGCGCCAACGATTATAAAGAGGATTCCAGCAACTAAAATGATTAGACTATTTCCTCTTTTATCCATATTGACCATCTCGTTGCACTCTGAAAAGTATGCTTTGTTTAAGGCTTAAAATTTTTCCTTTATCGTTCACAAAAGAAACTTATTTTAGTCTCGTTTTCTTTAAACTCCTATATTGTTCGAGTGCACGTGCCTCAAGCAGTTAGTCACATTAAAATAGTGTTTCTAATCTTGTCCTCCTCATTCTAACTAAACTTGTTCACTTGTTTGCCTGAGTATCTTTTCAACGTAGTACCTAGAAATCTGCTTTCTTTCGAGCCCTGTAACTTTTTTTATTTTAGGATACGTATTACTCCATAATTTCCGTATGGCTTCTAGTCTTCTGTTAAAATCCCTAACTGACAGACTCTTAATAGTCATGGCTTCTTTAACAAGCATCTCGTAATCTTCTGGCAACCATTTTAGATTGTGTGAGTAGTGTATTCTCCATTTTGGCGGTGCCAAAAACTCCCTGTTCAATGCATAAACCAGCCTAATCAGCAGTTCCAAAGCATAATTTAGGCAGTAATGCGCACTCGCCAAATCGCCCCTTTCAATCCAAGACTCCGCAACCGTGCCAATACCTTCCCTCGGCGGACAAGCATACCACTTAAGATACTCCACACAAACAGCAATTCGCCTAGTCCACAAATCCTTCGGCAATCGTAGCTTTTCACCAAAAACCTTCCTAATCTCTCCCTTCGGGTCATAAACAATCTCCGCCCTAGAAAACTCCCACCTATCCGCTTCATCCCACCTCCACCGCCTAAAATCGCTGAGAACATGAATCATAAGGTCCGTTTCAACGCCAAAACGCTTCTCTTCTTCAGAAACAACTCCACGAATCCTCGCCACCAAACCCTCATCTTTCCTGCTCAAAAACACAGTCATGTCCAAATCACTAAACCTATCCGCAAAACCCCTAACCAAACCACCAAGAAAAACCACGCCAGCCACACCCTCAAAAGCAGCTATTTTAGAAGCCATACGCTCAGCAGCCTTCCTAAAAACTTCAATACGATTCTCTCCCTTCAACCCAACCATAACCCTTCTCGCCTAACTCCACACTCAAGCCTATATGGGCTGATATCTCTTCGGACTACTAAATAAAAACAACCACTCATTAAGCTGGCTCTATCACCGTTTCCGTTCCTTCCTCAAAATACTCAGAATCCGCAACCCTAACCTTCTTGCCACTCATCTTCTCAAAAGCCGCCATAGCCACCAAAGCCAAAGGACAAGTCACATCCTTCGGCTCAAGCTCACCATGAACGTGCCTTGCCCAAACACACTCATCCACACGAAGCACAAACCGCTCCGCATCAACCTTCCTAAAACTAAACTCTTTAACAACACCAGACTTCAAAAAGAAACTCGAAAGATTATCCCAAATCTCCTCAACACCCTTGCCCCTAATAAGATTCAAACCCCTCTTCGCATCAATCTTAGCCAAGAGCTCAAGCGTCGGATGAACAAAAATAGCCGAACCCGAACCCAAAATCTTCTCAACATTCTTCTGATAAGCAAAAAGCAAACAATGAAACAACGCAGCAACATCAAACATATACAAGCGTTCTTCCGACAACCATATCACTTCCAAACAAGCTAGAAAACCCAGCTAAATATGTAGTTTTTTGGCTTTTCAGATTTCGAATCCGAAAAACACATCCCACAAACCTTTAACTCAGCTAACGATTCTGAATTCATAAAGTCTTTTTCGCAATAGCCCAATTAGGTTAAACCCAAGCTTAGCATGTTAGGCGTGTCCCGAAATTTGAGCGTCCCACACATGAGAGTAGAATCCCTCATCCTCGCCACAGTAACCATATGCCTATTCCTAACCTTCTACTTCTCATTCCTCTCATTCCAAACCACAGAAGACACAATCAAAAAACAATTCACACTCCTCGCCACCTTCAGCCTAATAGCCGGCATGGTACTCCTCGCAACAATAGCAATCCACTTCATAATAAAAAAAGCCTTCACACACGTAGAAGACCAACTAACAACCAACCAAGAAACAGCCGAATACTACGAAAAAGAAAAAGAAAAAGAAGGAGAATACTAAGCCCGTCACTAACGCTTCTTCAAAGAAGCAATAAACCCATCAATCGGAATAGCAGCCATACTCACAATTTTAATTGTTCCCCTCGAACCCAACTCAAGCGAAACCCTAGCAATAGTCTCATTGTTCGGAGCCTCAACAATATTCACAAAATCGTAAGGTCCCAAAACCGCATACTGACTCAGCACTTTAACGCCGAAACCCTCAAGCTCCCTGTTGACTTCCTTGATTCTCTCAGGCTTTTCTCTGACAGTCTTCCAACCCTCATCCGTCAAATTCGACAACAAAATATAGTAAGGCACACGCAATCACCAAAACACAATTATACACTTAATCCACATTTCAGCTTTTTGCCTACAACACAACACGAAACACTACTCTTTCTTACGCCCCCTCCTCTCATACGCTTCTCTCTGCCTCAACCACTCCCCATGCCTCTCCAACAAACTCCTAATCTGCTGCTCCAAAAAATCATTCACATTCAAAAAAGGCAAATCCAAATCCCGAATCGCCTGCTGCAACCGCTCATACTCACCCTTCGAAACCTCCAAATACTCATAATCCTCCTTCAAAAAACGCAACCGCCAACGCACAGCATCCCGAATAAACTCCTCCCGCGTAGTAAAACCTAAATGCCTATTCTCATCAATAAACCCTTCAACCTCAGCAAGCAACTCAGGCGGCAAAATCACAGACTGCGACAACAAACTCTCAATCGCATCAGTATAAGTCTGCATACGCATAGTCTGCGCCGTCAACTCACCCAACAAAGCCGTAAGCCTCTGATGCGCATCATCCGATATACGCAAAGTCTTCACGCATTCACGCTCCACAACACATAAGATACAAGTGTAACTTGTAAGATAAAGCTAATAAAGCTTTTCTGTATACCAAATATACAAGATATAAGGAGACTACAAAAAATGAAACACCACGTAGGCTTAACATTAGACTCACAACTCCTCAAACAAATCGAAACCCTACGCGGAAGATAAAAAAGAAGCACATTCATCGAACACCTCATACGCCTAGGACTAAAAACCTACACAACAGAAAAGCAGAAAACCCCAACCCCTACCAGAACATAACCTTCCTCGGAACCACCTCAATCACACAACGAACAGTTTTATCAAACAAAGGAATACCAAGCGAATCCCTACCATACTCATCAATTCTCAACCCACACTTGCTAACATGGTCACGAATCCTCCTAACAAACTCCTCATCACTCTCAACAACCCGCGCCTTCCCTCTCACAATCACCGCCTCTTCACCGCTGTAAACAGCCACAGCCACATTATCATTCCTCAAAACATTACGAACCTTAACCGAACCCCTATCAGACTGCACGTAAACTTTACCGTTCTCGTAAGTAAAGAAAACAGGAACAACATGAGGCTCATTATTAACGCCGACAGAAACAAAACTAGCTAAACGCGCCCTATCCATAAACCCTTTGACTTCACTTAAACTTCTAGGCATTAATACGTCATCCCTTCACTCTTCAACTTCCACGTATAATTTTCTTTCTAATGGAAACACATCTATTAAACAATAAAAAAAGAATTTTGAAAGCTTCCAGCCTATTCTATGCCCCATTTCTTGGTTACTTTCACGATTAAGAATATGACGAAGGCAACTATTATAAATGTTATTATGGCTACAATGAAGTTTCCGATGCCGAACAGTTGTCCAGTCCAGTTTAGGTCTATCGGTTTTCCTTCAGCATCCAATGTAGTTGGCGGAACTGCAATTTTGAAAGTAGACAAGTTTCCTAAACCAGGTATTGCAAGCCCAATTAGTGGCATCAGCAAGTCCTTAACAAGCGACTGGATAACCTGACCGACGTAGACACCCATAATGAAGGCAACAGCCAAACCCAAAACCTTATACTTAGAGATAAAGTCTATGAACTCATTCCACATACCCTTCTTCGGCGGCGGCGCAGGCGGAGCAGGCTTAGGCTCCAACAAAGCCTTTATCTCCTTCAAAACCTGTAACATTTCATCATCTTTAGGCACATAATCACCATACTTCCATTATGTCTTGATGCACATTTAACACTTACCATCATAATGTCCCTTTAGAAAGTTTTAACTGCTCAAAAACAGAACTAAAAATATCGCCGAGTATTATGGAGGTGATTATCATGAATGAAAAAGAAAAGAAGAAAGAGGAGAAAGGCAAAGCAGAAGAAGTGGCTGAGAAGACAGGTGAAGTTGTAGGCAAAGGAGTAAGGAAGGGTTTCGGAATAGCCAAAGGCATAGGAAAAGGCTTGGTCAAAGGCGTCAAGGGAGAAGAGGAAAAGAAGAAAAAGAAATAGAAAAGTGGGCCGGGAGAGATTTGAACTCTCGACCTTTCGGTTTCTGCGCTTTTATCAGCCGAACGCTCCAGCCAAGCTGAGCTACCGGCCCATCTAATCAGCGCCAGAATAATTAATTGCCAGTTATTTTTAAGGGTTTTCGGAAGTCTTTTAATCGTTTATTGCCTACTCTCTTGCAGGGGCCCGTAGCCCAGTACGGATTAAGGCGTCGGCCTTCGGAGCCGGAGAACGTGGGTTCAAATCCCACCGGGCCCGCTGAACCTTCTTTATTCTGTATGCGAATTTGTTGGGAAGTGAAATGCATATTGACAGAGGAGCTTTGGAAATGTCAATTACCGAAGATTTGAACAAGTGAATTCCAAGTATGAATTTGGCTTTCATAAATCAGTTATTTACCTTTCAACCACCAAAAGAAGCGGTGAAGAAAATTGAGTGAATCAAAAGAACTTCAAGAACTTCAAAATAGAAAAGCCAAATTGCAAGAAGAGTCACGAAATCTGGAAGAAACAAAGAACAATCTAGAACATAGGATTAAGATACTCGAAGAGAAAATAGCCATCAAAGAATATGAAAATAGCAACAAGCAGCTACGCGAGTCAATAGCAACTTTAGAATCAAAAATTGGTGAGTTGGAAAGGAGACTAAACGAAATATCCGGCACAACAGAAGAGCCAACTCCAACCGAGCAGCCGGCAGAGGTCACAACTACCACAGAGGAAGAGCCAGCTGAAGAAGAAGTGACAGTAACGGCGCTGGAAGAGCCCATGATTCAAGAAGAAATCACGGAAGACGCGAGAAAACAGTCAGACAGAAAGAAGCGCAAGTTCTTCTAAACAAGGAAAAAGCAAAAATAGAATCTACGTTTTTCCTAAATTATCCAGCTCTGTCTCCAACTCTTTACTTTATGCAATACAAGACGCAACTTAAGAACTTTTCAAATTGGCATAATTTTTTCATCGGTTTCGCTTGAAACTGAAAGACAAAGTTAAATGTTGCGTATTGCTTGAAATATTAGTAGATGAGTGAGGGAAACGCGGAAAAATTTTTCCACAAAACTCCTTTCTCTCCTTCCCTTTTCCCTCATGAATCTTCTTTTATTAGAGACGCAATAAAAAAAGGGATGGTTTGATAGTTACGTGGCATTTTTATGGGTCGAAAAATTTGCAGAGCATCAGCAGTTTTGTTACTTTGAAGCTGTAGTCAACGAAGCCTTGGTGCATAACTGGACTGACAACCAAGATAGTATAGTCTGGTTTCTTTGCGTGCCCCACAGACATGCCCTTTTCTGTTTTATCATTTAGCCACATGTCAAATGGTATGTAGAGTGTTTTACCGTCGATTACAAGTGCCATGACTACTGTTACTTGGAAGTCTGCTTCTGGATAAACTGGTGTTAATGTTAGTGGTGTGTCGCTTACGCTTGCACTCTCTATGTACCAACCCTCATAAAGCGTTGCCCAGTCAGTCATGTAACGGAAGCCTACCATGATGTTTTGTCCAGCATAAGCCGAAAGGTCAAATGACATCGTTACCCAGTCCATGCTCCAGCCTGTAAGTCCAGGAAGGTTGGCAATTATGTCTGGATGGGCGTCAGGGTCATGCTTATAAGTTGTGTACTCATTTGCGAGGGAAGTCCATGTTTGTCCACTGTCTGTGGATACCTGCACGAAGCCGAAGTCCCAAAAGTCTTCAATATCCCAGTAGGTTGTTAAGACTAGTGTTGGGTCTGCCGGGTTAACATATGCTTTGCCTACCAGAAGCGTGTTCATTAGGTTTGCTGCGCCTGACCACCAGTAACCTTCTTCTGTAAGCTCCCATCCGTATGGGGCAACGTCGTCACCGTCAAAGTATATGAAACCTATTCCTGGTTTGGTCCAGTTTTCGAAGGCTATGTAGTCTGTGCCGTAGGGGCCTATCTTTGATACGCCTGTGTCATAACCCAAGATGGTGACGGTGTTTCCGAAGTCTGTGCCTTTTGTCCATGGAACTGGCAATCCGCCAATTTCGTATGTTCTGACGGGTATTATTTCAGGGTCGTTCAGGTTTAGGCTTTTGTAGTTGTATTTTCTGCAGCCTGGAAAGTCTGCGCGTATTAGGTTGGCAAGTCTCCAATCATGATAAACATCATCGAATCTTTCTTTGTATCCGAAGGCTGCAAGTGCGTTGTTGATGCCGTCTATGCCTGAGATGCCAGATTGTACGTAGTAGCGTATTAGGTCTGCTCCACCATAGTGGTCACTTAGGTAGGCAGTCCATAGGGCTGCTGCTCCGTAATCGGCAAGTATGTTTATGTCGCCTTGGTCACCCCAAACTGTTAACGAGTTGTCTGGTGTGTAGAAGTAGCTGTTAAGGTATTGTGCGTCTATGCCATAACCGCAAAGGAGTTCGGCGTACATGCTGCAGCCTTCATTCATGAAAGTTTCTGGAGACGGTTGATAATCGCGGTGTATCAAGTGTTGGTATTCATGTGCGGTTGTGCTCTCATAGACGTAGGGACGAGTGACTGGTATTCCGGGTATCCATTCATAACCAGGCGGTCCCAGTCTGCGTTCCCATTGGTAACAGTCTATGCTTATAATATTTCTATCAAAGTAGTACTCAAAGGCTGTAGAGTAGAAGCCAGCTATGTAGTAGGGGTAAGTGTAGTAATAGTAGTTTTCATCTCTAATATTTGAGACTAGTATAACGTTTCTACCGTTCTCCTCGTAGAAGTAGTCTGGCGGCAAGCCTAACATTCCTGGAAGTGCAGCATAAGAACCGTCCAGAAAGTCTGGCATGCCAAAATATTCGATTTCTATCGGGTAGATTTTATTATCAAACTCATTCAGTAGATATTGTATCTGCGCATCTAGGATTGTTGGGGTTGGTCTGGGATCCCCAGTAGGCCAACGTAAGTCTGTCTGAACCCATATTTCTACAGTGTTGCCAATAGCCTTTAACTGGAATGTTCGAAGTCTATACACGCCATAGTAAAAGTCACCTATCAACCAGTATGCTATATCACCAACTCGCCAGTATGAATGATGACTGCGCGGTTCAATAGCTCCTTCAACAACAATGTCATATTTTGGAGCGTCTGCAACATCTATTGGCGTATAATCTGGCCCAGAGGCGTACGAAACGTTTGTGGGCACTGCAACAACAATCATAGCGCTTAACAGAGCTACAATTATCATTATAGATGTCAGTTTCTTCATTTTTCCTTCTCCTCTATTTTTATTCAGCACGTAAAATATTGCGCATTTCGGGAATTTGAATTTTGTGGAACTTAATTCTATATGGTAACCGCAGAAATTTTAACGAGAAAAAAGATAAAGTTAATACAGAAAAATGCGTATTAACATCTGAGGGAATGGAAAAAGATGAATAAGTCACTCTTCACGGTTGCCTTGTTTATACTTGTGACGATGCTAATGGGTTTAGTGATAAGCGTTCAACCATTAAAAATAAGCCATAAAACAAACACAATTACAGACGAACTAACTGAATATGCAGTGAATAGTGAAAGCGGCGAAAATCACGCTTTATCCAAAGAGAATGAAGAACTAGACGTGCCGCAGAACGAAGGATACGCTGATGCTTCCACCCCGTGGGAAGCCACAAACCAACAAGAAATCACAACAACCGACAACACAGAAGAACAGTCAGACACGTCATCAGACCAAAACACAAACACTAGTACGCCTCCTCCAGACGGTCGCATCTATTGGTCGCCGGAACCGCCTTACGCATACACTCCTACATGCACGCCAAAAGAGCCAATAAGAATCCCAATAACACATCCAGACTAGGTGAGACGAAACAAGCATCACTTCTACTAGCCATTTTTAGAAATAAAAGATAGATTTTTATTTTCATAACCATTTAAATTATTTTAGGTGAGAAAGAATTTGGAAGAAATATATTATCTTCTGAGAGAACATCGCGATGAAATCTTGATTGTTGTAGGTCTGACAATGTTTTTGATCGGAATGTTTTCGTTGACGCGTCTCGGATCGTTTTTGTTCGTATTGCTAAGCTACGTCAGCGTTGTTTTGTTATTGATTGGAATATTATCTAAGCTTGGAGTGTTTCCATCGACGTTTAAGTCAAAAAGCGGACTATCGGTCATTCTCTTGTTCACTTCTACTTTGTGTTTAACGACAACAATTATTTCACCCTTTATTCATGTCGAACTCGAAATCAGCTCATGGCCTATGAAAGGACCAGTCCTCTTGTATGGCTTGCCTACTATGGAGCAAGGCGACCAATATGATTGGCAACCTCATTGCGAGGGAGCCTATAAACCTGATCCTGGAATAGGTATCTGCCTTCGATATCCTTATACGAACTTTTCACTTCCACTATTGAAGATTGGTGCAGTTCTCTTCATCATTGCTATAGGGATAATGTGTCTAGATGAATTCACCTAGAGTGGACCGGGCGGGATTTGAACCCGCGACCTCCTGATTGCGAATCAGGCGTTCATACCAAACTGAACTACCGGCCCACAGATGTCGTTCTCAGGGAAAAGACGTGCATTAGGAAATTTAGAGCTTACGGTTCCATTTTTAAAGCGTGCCGTAATAGAGAATTTTTATAGAACAATCTTCTATTGATGATTTTCATCCGTAATGAGTATAAAGGAGAAAATATGTGAATTCCTTGCGTTTTCTCCTTTCTCCCCCTATGCCTCTGATAGAACATGCGACGAAATAAATATTTGTTTGACACGCTTGTGTTAAGGTTTCTATCTTTCCGTCATGAAAACTTCGAGGGGTAGGGATGAATATAAAAGAAAATTCACGTTGGAAATCGGCGGAACGCATTTTGAGTTTAGCACTTTCACGTCTAATCATGGCATACCACTGCTTTTACTCTCTGCTCCTTCCCTCAAAGATAATTCGTTTGATGTATGTCTCACAGAACTACACCCCAAAAACTACATCCTCTACGCATCACAGACTCACATGGATTAGATAGACACTCTTATCGCAATTGAAGGAATAAGCATGAGAAAATACGTAACTATATTCAACAGAGAAGTGCATCTGTGCCTTCTTGCTATGCTTTTCGTAATAGTACTGCTTTCTTCAGCCCTAGCCACAGTATACTTCACCAAAACTATCGCTCATCAAGCAAGCATAATAAGTGATGGTAAAATACAAACTTACTCAGACCCTTCATGCATGTATGTTTTAAACAGTCACGACTGGGGAGAGTTTAATGTATCCCTTGGAGATAATGTCAAAACTTTAGAGTTTTACCTCAAAAATGAAGGAAATGTGGAAATCAACGTTACATGGAGAGCTTCAGCCTTCACATCTTACAATGCGACAGCAATTCAATACGAAACTTCCTCATGGATATTGTACCTAGTAAAAGTGGAAGCAGGCGAAACAAGACTTAAACCAGAAAACGCCACAGTCCCTGATAAAATACACCTATCCCCCGGCCAAGTAGCCCACTTGAAGTTCTATCTCACAGCTATCGCAAACAGCGCTGCCGAACCCTTCACATTCCAGACAACTTTCAGCTCACAAGACAACTAGCATCGAAGCTGCACACGCATAGCAGCACTAGTTTATTGACAATTTGGATTCAGGCTTCTTTATCTTGACTTTTGATTCTGAATAGAGGTTTCCCGTAAATTCTAAGTTGCTAGGAAATCGCTATGTAGACTTTTTTATCGTCAAGCTGATACTCATGCCATTCTGCTGTTAATTTTTCGCGTTTGCCGTGTAAGCGAATCCTTTTAACGCGGACAAGTTCTTCCATTTCATTCAAATGCGGTTCCAGCAATTTTATACTTTCATCGTCAAGCTCAGCGATGTCGGCAACTTCTAGAATGTCAGTGGGTACATAACCCAATTCTTTTCTTAAGGATTGGACTCTGCGGGCTAAGTCACGCATTAAGCCTTCGCCTAATAGTTTTTCGTCACGGTGGACATCTATAAGAACTTGAATGTTATCTTCAGAAGCGGAAGCCCATTCCTTTTGACTCATATCCTTCGGAGCCTCTTGAGTATATTCTATTGTTTTGACATTTGCAAGTTCAAGGAACAACTCCTCAACATTTTTCAATACTTTACAAACATTTTCTGGAGCTACGACAAACATTCTGCTAAGGGGCCATCTTCTCTTCAGTTTTGCAGACTGCCGAGCAGAGTAAACAAGCGATATGCATTTAAAAAGCATTTCAAACTCTTCTTCCAAAATCGTGTTTCGCAACTTCCCATCGGGTTCTGGCCAGCTTTCGAAGTTCACTGATTCTGGTAATGTGGGGCTAAGTTTTCTGTAGACCTTTTGATATAGTGCCTCGCTCAAGTATGGCGTAACCGGATTGTATAGTAGCGTAACGGTTTTGAGAACGTGCCACAAGGTTGCGTATATGGCTAGTCTTCTATTGAGCGTTTCCGGGTTGTCTGTCCATAGTTCTTTTCGAACCATTGGCACATAGAGTCTGCTCAATGTTTCAATTACATAGTCTTCTAAGACTGCAAGGGCGAAGTTGAATTCGCACGTTTCTAGCTTGGCAGTATAAGCCTCTATAACTTGCTGAAGTTTTGAAAGCAACCATAGGTCTGGGTTTTTGAGCTGTTTTTCTTTTTTCGCCCATTCCAGCGTATGCTTCTGAGGATTAAAATTGTCGTATTCCGCGTTTTGCAAGAAAAACCTGTTTAGATGATACAGCGTTGAAAGCACTTGGTAGGGGCGTTTGGTTAATTCTTGAAAGTCAAAGTTCATGAAGTCCACTGGCGCGCATTTCCGCAACATGTAGAACCTGCACAAATCTGCAGAATACTTTTCTAGAAGCTTGTTGGCTTCCACAACATTTCCTAGGCTTTTGCTCATTTTTCTGCCTTTGGCGTCTTGAGTTAAGCCCTGAAACAGAAAAGCTTTGTAGGGAGCTTCCGCCTTTCCCGTCAATATGACATGTTCCAGCAGAAGTGAGTTAGCCCATCCTCTGGTTTGGTCTATTCCTTCTGTTAGAAAATCTGTTGGCACGTATTTAGTGAACTCTTCATCAGTGAATCTTGCGTAGGGCGAGGCTCCGCTGTTGTGCCAAGTGTCCAGAACAAAATCTTCTCTGTGCATTATGCCGTCGCATTTTTCGCATTTTAGTTTTATGCGGTCAACCCATGGCTTGTGCAATTCAAAGCGTTCATTTGACTTTTCTAAAGCTTTTTCGAGCAATTCATTCTTGCTTGCTATGAGCGCTTTTGCTCCGCATTTTTCGCATTTCCATATGGGCAAGGGTGTGCCCCAAACGCGTTCTCGGGATATGCACCAAGGCTTGCCTTCTTTGAGGAAGGAGAGGAAGCGGTTTTTTGGGCTTTCAAAGAAGTATTCGACTTTTTCGGCGGCTTCCACAACTTTGTCGTTTATTTTGTCTGTTCGCAGAAAGTATTCTTTTCTGGCAAGCCACACAAGCTTGTGGTGCGAACGCCAACAGGTTGGATACTCATGTTTTATGGTTTTTACTTCAACAAGTAAGCCTCTTTTGCGTAGTTCCTCAATAACCATTTTGTCCGTGTCACGTGCAAATATGCCGCTGAAGACTCCGGCTTCGTCTGTGAATTTGACTTCGTCGTCAAAAGGCGCAAATATTGGAACACCGCGTTTTTGTGCTGCAAAAAAGTCTTCTTCGCCGTTTCCTGGCGACTGGTGCACTACGCCCGTGGCGGTGTTTACGTCTACAAAGTCTTCGCAAACGACTTTGTGCACTAGTGGATGCTTGTCCAGTTCGGCTTGTTTTGGTATTAGGTCCTTGAACGGATAATCATATTTTGTTCCTTCAAGCTTCTTGCCAAGCATTGTTTCTGTTACTTCGTATTTGTCTATGCCCAATTCTTGCATTACTGGTTCGACGCGTTGCTTGACAAGTATCCATGTCTCATCGCCGACTTTGACTCTTGCGTATTCAGCTTCGGGATGAACAGCCAATAGCATGTCTGTTATGAGCGTAAAAGGCATAGTTGTCCACACTAGGAAGTACTCCGTTCTGCTGTTTGCGACTTTGAATTTGAAGTATAATGATGGGTCTTCAACTTCTCTGTAGGAGTCTTCGTAGCCCACTTCCGCGCTGCTTAGGCTAGTTTGGCAGCCAGGGCAATAAGCTACCACGTAGTAGCCTTCTTCCAGCAAGCCTTGCTCCCATGCACGCTTGAGATATTGCCATTCGCGTTCTATGTAATTATCTAAGTAGGTCCAGTAGGCCTTTTCTTGGTCTATGAACACGCCGAGCAGCTCATCTGCTTTAACCCATTCACGGTGATATTTCATAATGGCTTTTTTACATTCTTCTATGAAGCGTTCTTCACCTACACGTTCGAGAAGTTCCCGCTTGTTCTTGACGCCTAAAAGCTTTTCAACTTCAAGCTCCACTGGTAAGCCTTGCGTGTCCCATCCAGCCCAGAAAGGCATAAAGTAGCCTTGCATGGTTTTCCAGCGGTAGCGTAAATCTTTCATTACACGTCCTCTGGCGTGCCCAACATGGGGTATGCCATTAAGCGTTGGTGGACCTTCAACCCAGCCTGTTACGCCCTTGTTGTTTTTCTCGCGAAAATCCATTAACTTCTTTTTTATGCGCTTTTGGGTCCAGAATTCACGTGTTTCTTTTTCAAGTTCAAGCGGGCGATAGTCCATGCTGAGCAATTTGTTAGAATCAGCTTTGAATTTGGCGGTCACCTTTCATCACATTGCACCCGCAAATACACCAAAATAACCACAGCCACATATAACCTTTTTGAATCATTAATCAGATATATGTCGTAAATGATGATCTGGCTTACTCAGTTTTAGAGATATCGTAACTAGAGTCTTTTATTCACAAGTTGATGTAAAGAAAATTAAAGTTGAAGATATAATGACTCAGAATTTGGTAACTTGTAATCCGAGTTACACGGTTCTTGGCATTGTAAAATTAATGACAAATAAACATCTTAGAGGGGTACCAGTCGTAAACGCTAGAAATGAACTTGTGGGACTAGTCACTGATTTTGATTTGGCATTATTTGGGTGGGACTTCAAATAAGTTTTGCATACATGATTGAAGCAAGCATACGAGGGATAGGATAGAACGAAGTGTATAAAAAGATGGAGATGCATATCGATTGTGGGGAAGTAAAAAGATTTTGGCAAACCAGATTTGGGCAATTGTTAGTTTTGGGATTCTCGACTTAGTTGATGGCAAAATGGTTATGGAGACGAAAAACAGAAAATTTAACGGGCATCTTAAACGCGTCTAAAAGAGTTAATTAAAATGGCAAGAGGAAAAGAACATTGTCCCAACTGCGGAAGTAAAAAGATAACAATTGAAAGTGGAACTAAGAAATGCAGAGTATGCCATTTTGAGTGGAAAGGTAAGGTAAAAAAGCATTGGACCAAGAAAGATAAGGTGAGATTCTGAGATGTTTTTGGTTTTCTGTACTGCTTGGTTTGGCTTTTAATGTTTAGGATATGATTTAAAGTTTAGTTGAAATCCCGATGAGTTTTTAGGATTTGTTGTATGTAATTGTTTTGCACAAATTTTTAAAGTATGATTTAGTAATAAACACGATAATCATATGGAGTGAATGCAAAATGCCAAAAACTAAGCTTTCATCTATCGCCGTAGCAGCCATTCTCTTAATTTCAACGATGCTTGGATTTTACAATTTTACTCTTTCAAAGGCGCTTGCACCTACTGCAGACGCCAATCCACGACTCATCTACTGGCCACCTACCAGTGTATGGAAAACAGGAAACTGGATTAACATTGACAGAGGATGGATTAATGCAAAAAGCATGGCTTGGTCGCCTTCTGGAAAATATCTGCTGATTTACGGCGAGGTCTACATGATGAGCACAAGTATGCAAGGCCCGAGGGTGCTAATTGTAGATATGGACAGCGACGAGTTAACATACAACTTTTCTTGTCAAGATACCAATTTTTGAGGTCTCGATCGATTCGTGCAATTCGCATTTTCGCCAGACGAAGCAAAAATATTTTACGTGAAATCTAATTTCACATCCTATGTCCCGCAGATATTCTCTGTGAACTTGGATGGTTCTGGTTCAACCTTCATAACTGATGTCAACAGCACCTCAGCAAGCACCGTGAGAGGGCCTGTCAGCATCGACATGACTAGTGAAGGAATTTTAGTTTACGCTGCTTGTGAGAGCACATATAATGTTACTAGCGGTCAGTATAACTACACAAGTTACATCTGGAAATATAACTTAACCACAAGTGAAAAATCTCTGATTTTACAGCTTGAAGGAAGCGACAAACTAATCGCAAGTTTAAAGGTCTCTCCATCAGGCGACAATATAGCTTTCACAGTTGGTGGTGATGTCTGGATTGCAGACATGAACGGTGCTGAGCCGCCAATCAGTATCGCATCAGCTTCTGACGGGAAAATTGCAGCCTGTGTTAATTGGGTGTCTAATGGAACAACGCTAACATATTCTGAAATTAATGCCACTGTAACTGATTGGGGAATCTCTACTTATTGGGATTCATGGTGCGGCAACATGACAGCCGTGAATCTAGATGGAAGTAATAAACACAACATTCTCAACGAAGGTTACGGACTTGTATGGTCGCCTACCAACAACTCACTTGCCGCATATGTTAGGTTCCCACGCACGTCTTATAACGAGGGCTATCCATACCTTATAGATTTTAACATGCCCATAACGCCTAACCCAGACAGCGACAGCGATGGCTTATCAGACCCTTCCGAAATCCAAAACTTCCTTAACCCGTTAGACCCTACAGACATTTACAAGGACTATGACGAGGATGGATTGACTAATTTGGAGGAAATCAACTATGGGACATACCTAGGCAATACTGATTGTGACGGCGATGGACTCAGCGACGGCGTCGAAGTCAAAGTATTCAAGACTGACCCCACAAAAGCAGATACGGATGGCGACGGCGTGAGTGATGGTCTTGAAGCTGCAGCAACTGGCTTGAGCGCTTTTGTTTCTGTTCTTCCTGAAGGTTGGATTCGCATGACGCTTCAGTGGTCTAACAAGACAATGTATGTGTCAACGAACTCTTCTGTGCTTGGCGTGGTCTTCAACTCTACTAGTATGGCTTTGAGCATTTCTGTTGGCGGTCCAGACGGCACAACAGGCATAGCCAACATAACCATACCAATAGAAATGGTGAGCTCGCTTTCAGCCGTCCAAGTCACATTAGACAATCAGCCCATAGACTTCCAAATAACGCAGGTAGGCAGCAACGCACAAATCTACGTGCAATACCACCACAGCTTTCATGAATTAACGGCGCACTTGCAAGGCGGTAGCGGCGGCATTGGCGGCGTAGATTTAACAAGCATATTGGGCTACTGGTGGTTGATACTGTCTGTCGCCATTGTTGCTGTAGCAGCCGTAATGGCAGTAATAATCGTGAAACGCAGACAATGAGAAGGAGCAAAAATGAAGAAAGCTGTTGCCCTTGGGACAACCGTCATAATGTTGTTTTTGCTTAGTGCAGCTTTGGCATATGCTGAAGCACAAGTTGGCATCAAACCAGGTGACTGGGTAAGATGTGAGCTTACAACAAGTGGCACTCCTTCAGAGGACACGCCACAATGGGTCAAAGTGGAATGCTTGTCTGTTACAGGAACAACGGCAACTCTTAAAATGACTATGCACATGAGCAGCGGAGTAGAGCAAAATGAAATTGGAACGTTGGATGTTGCTAGTGGCGAGGGAAACGCCACCTTCCAAGCGCTTATACCAGCAAACTCAAAGACGGGAGACACAATCCAAATAGTTGGATATGGCAGTGTGACGATTGCAGGCGAGAAAACAGGAACCTACGCGGGAGCAAGCAGAACAGCAGTATACGCAAGCTTCTCGCAAGGCGAAATGCAGTTTAATTGCTGCTGGGATAAACAGACAGGAATTCTCGTAGAAACAACTATAACCCAAGGCTCAACATCAGCGACTTTCAAGGCAACCAGCACAAACATTTGGCAAGCATCATCAAACCCACTAACGTTGCCAAATCTGTCAATAGAATTGCTTTCTATCTGCATTTCTGTGGCGCTGGCAATAGCGATAGTGGCAGCAGCAGTAATTTTAACAAGGCACAAAAGAAGCTAAAAGCTCAACAAACTTAGAAAACTCGAATGCTGTTCCCCCATTTTTATTCTCTTCATCAATTAGGAAAATTACAGAGGTCACAAAAATTGCTTGTAAGTTAACTATTGTCTCAAAGTTCTTAGTTTTCCTGCGTGCTTTTTAACGCCTCTGGCAAGGTTAATATACATTATTGACAATTATTATTGTACATATCTGAAGATGTAGGCAGTTTCTTTCTGTTTCTCTTCGGAAATAAATTAGACTTTAGGCTGAATGAAATGCAAAATCAAAGATTCTCAAACAAAATAAAAGTAACAACGTTTCCTCAAAAGTTTGAAGGCTTCTCTGAAAAACAAGCCAAGTTTTATAGGAAGTACGCTACTGTTGCCTTCAAAACTTTAACCAACCCTTTATTTCAACGCTTCATAAACTGGATGATATTAAAAGAAAGCATAAATGAGCACACAGTTACCACTATTCAGATAAGAGCACTTCCCTTTAGAAAACAGAACGGGAACGGACTCGCCGGAAAATTCAACAAAAAAGGCGAAATCTCAATCTATCCAAAACGATTGGAATTTTGCAGAAAATTAACGCGGGAGATTGAAAAAGAAAACGTGTACTGCTACATCAAAGTTCGAGCTAGGGCCACATTGATACATGAACTGCTGCATACAAAATACTCTCGTGATGAAAACAAAGTTAGACAACTGACAAGGAAATACATGAGCATTTTCACTTGCCATGGAAATCTACAAAAAAGGAACACTAAACGCGTCCTGCAAATACTATTCTCATTTTAGCAAGCGCATAACTCGCCCGGTCTTCAGCTTCACTCCTTTGCTATTTTCTGAGGCATGTCAGAAGGGTATTTTTCTTCCATCAAAATCCCTCTTAGACTTTCCGAACTCTGCTCTAACCTCGATTAATTGTTGACCATTGAATACTGGGCCGTCTCTGCAGACGCGGTATTTGCCTACGACACAGCTTCCACACAACCCGATGGCGCAACGCATCAGACGCTCTAAGCTTGCTTCCAACGCTGTTCCATGCTTTTCAGCAGAATCCAAAACTTTCCGCATCATCAGTTCCGGTCCGCAAGTGTAAATCACGTCAAACTTTTCTTTGCACAAAAGTAATTCAAGCGATTCTGAAGCTAAACATTTTATGCCATAACTGCCGTCCTCGGTTGACGCTACAACATTCTCTCTACCGCACAATCTCTCAATTTCATCTATGAAAAAGAGATCTTCCCTTGTTTTTGCTCCTATAATGAAGACAAGTCGCGCTGTTTTTGGCTTAATTCTTCTGGACAGGAACAAGAGTGGAAAAACACCGGTTCCACCAGCGACCATAAGCACTTTCCCTTTTTTCATCGTGAAGCCATTGCCGAAGGGACCGCGTATGCCTATGATTTCGCCAGTCTTCTTGCTGTGCAAGGCGCCTGTAGCTTCTCCAACTCTCTTCACAGCCACTGCAACAGTGCCATCTTTTTGAACGCCTAATATGCTCAACGGGATTTCATCCACGCCCGGAATCCAAAGCATCAGAAACTGTCCGGGCTTAGCCTTAGCGCACAGTTTATCCTTGAAAGTGAAGGTTTTCACTGTCGGCGTTTCGGTTTTTATGTTCTGAATCTGCGTAGTTCTCAGTTTGTTAGCAGCGATGTGATAATCCAACAATCTCACCAACGTTTTTGAAGCCTTTCCGTTTCAAATACGCATCTATTCCACGCGAGACTGCTCTAAACACGCTTGAGCCTTTAGTTGCTATCGCAGTTCCAATTTGAACCGCTGACGCTCCAGCGAGGAAAAATTCTACTGCGTCACGCCAGTTTGCGATTCCGCCGCACCCAATTATTGGCACTTTAACCCGCTCATAAATATCGTAAACGCAGCGAACCGCTATGGGCTTTATGGCTGAGCCGGAAAGTCCGCCGAGCTTGTTGCCCAAAATGGGCAGGGTAGTTTCAGGGTCGATTGCCATGGCTTTAACAGTGTTTATAGCGGTTAAAGCGTCTGCGCCTGCCTTTGCTGCTGCTTCGGCAAGGTCGGCTATGCTGGTAACGTTTGGAGACAACTTAACAAAAACTGGTTTATCCACTGCAGCCTTAACTTTCTTAATGACCTTCGACAAAATTTCTGGTTTTTGTCCAATTTCTGAACCAGTCTCTTTCACGTGTGGACATGAAACGTTAAGCTCTAAAGCATCTGCACCTGCGTCTGCCGCCTTCTTGGACACTGCTGCATACTCTTCCTCTGAAAAGCCATAGACGCTCACGACTAAAGGAACATTCAAAACCTTTTTTGCTTGACGAATCTCTTTAACAAACTCGTCAATTCCAGGGTTGGGAAGACCCATGGCATTAATTAAGCCACATTCAACTTGAACAACCGTTGGGTTTGCGTAGCCAGCTCTTGGTTTTAACCCAACAGATTTTGTGACAACCGCGCCAGCCCCGCCAGCAACAATACCTTCCAATGTTTCCGCAGAGTACCCCAAGATTCCAGAAGCCAACATTGTCGGATTAGCAAGCCTCAAACCAGCTAGATTAACTGTCAAGCGATTACTTTTCAAACGCGCTTTCTCCGCAAACTTTTAAGTTAGATTATATCTTTGACAAGATAAAACTTAGTTCTTTAGGTGCGGACTTTGCCCAAAGTTAAAAAGATTAAGGCAGTGCTGTTCGACCTTGGAGGGACGCTGGTTAAAACGATACATGCTCATGAAATTCACCGAAAAATATTGGAAGCGCATGGAATCAATGTTCCTTTGGACAAAATTACAGAAGCTCACGGTGCAAATCAGAGGGAACTTGATGTTGAAGAAATGGCAAGGTTAGGGGAAAACTACTGGATTAAATGGAACTTGAGGATGCTGGAAAGACTTGGCATAAAAGAAAATAGGGAATTTTTGGCACGGAAAATTGACGAGTTATGGTGGGAATACGCCGAATTGACTGCTTACCCCGACGTGCAAGAAACTCTCGCAAACTTGTCAAGTAAAAGAATCAAAATGGGCATAGTGACAAACGGAACAGAAAAAGACTTCAAACAAATCCTTCAACGACTTAACTTAACAAACTATTTTGACATCGTCGTCGGAGTTGAAGCTTGCAAGAAAGCGAAACCTCACAAGGAAATTTTTCTTCACGCTCTTGCCAGACTTTACGTGAAGCCGGAAGAAGCAATTTTTGTAGGAGATTCTTTTGAGTATGATTATGAAGGCGCACGAAAAGCTGGACTAAAACCTATATTGATTGACCGAGATGGAAAAGGACTCGCAAATGTGAATTCGATAAGGCATTTAACCGAACTGCTAAAGTATGTTTAAGCCTACTTCTTCTTTTTCTGTCCAAACGTGGTTTCCGGTTCCTCGGCGCCAAGCAGCACCCGCAACGATTTCACTTCTTCCCGGAGCATGCTTATCTCGCTTTCTAAGGCTTTAGCCTTGGAATCCGCCATTTTCTTAAGCTCTTCAATTTCCAACATGAGATTTTTGCGTTCAGCTTCTAAAGATTTAATCTTTTCAATTATGTTCTTAAAATTGCTCATAAGCGTCAGCTCATCCATTATTGCATTATACTTCGGTTTTTGAACACTTAAGATTTATGTAGAAAAGTTCTGTCAAACAAGCTAGCTATGACAAACCTATGGTAAAGCTTTATTCTATGCTCTTTACAAATGTTTGTTGAGGAATTCGCATGTCTCTTGTTGAAGTTATCGTGAAAAGCCAAAAAGGCAAATGTGCGTTCGGGCATAAAGTTGGTGACAAAATAGTTTTTGACGGCAAATCCGTGAAAGGCAACATTTGCTACAGCGCGTTAATGGTGATTCTTCCGAAAGTCTATGCTATGCGTTATGGCGTGGAGTTTCCATGGGCAGAAGACAAAAACGTAATATACAACGCGTGTCCAGACGCAGAAAACCCGGTGGTCTTCGAAATCCGCCGCATCAAAAAATAAAAGATGAAAAAAGCAAACATGGACAAAGTTATGAATGCTTATCCTACTTTATTTATGAGCATGAATCTTAGGAAAGGCTATGAAAGAAAATATCAATGTACTCTTAAAATAAAGAAATTTAGGAAAATATTTATCAGTGTGGTTTTGTATTTTCAAAAAGCATAAGGCGATGAAGCTCGCCTTTAACCGCCCTTGCTTCAATGCTTGCAGGGGCTGATAGCTTCTACCAGCATTCAATGTAAAAGAGTGGATGTTAGGTTGTGTGAAGTAGGGCGGTTCGCTCTGGAAAATAAAAACGTATTAGATTCGAGCAAAACGCAACTTGTCAATTTGTCAATTCCAACCGCATTAAACGTGCTATAAAGTACATTGTAAATCGCCAGAACGAAGATGGAGGATACACTTTTTGCCAAGGGGCTGAGTCAAATGCACAGGACACTTATTATGGATTAGCCGTTTTAAGAATACTGAATGTTCCTTTTCCAAATGTCGAAAAAACAATCAGATGGTTGCTTGAACTTGACTTGGACAGCACTTATTCCTACTATTACATTGCAAAGGCTTTGAGTATGTGCGGTGAACGTTTAGATTACCGTTTCAAAGAATACGTTTTCTCAGTAATTAATTCTGGAAGACATGTTGGCACGGGAGATGTTTATGCTGAGGTTTCTTCTGAATTTGACTTAACTTTCATGATTCTAGAGCTGGCTGACTTGTTGAATGTGAAGTATGACACTAGCGAAACAGAAAAGTGGATATTTAAATTCAAAAACGCAGATGGCGGTTTTGGAGCGCGTAGACATTCTAACATTAACTCAACCTACTATGCATTAGCTTCGCTTTATTTACTAAAATGCAACGTGAAGAGGCTACACGACACAAAAATCTTCCTAAGAGAATGCGAGAAACCCTACGGTGGATTCACCGTGATTCCTAATTCTGTAACACCTTACATGGAACACACATACTACGGACTAACGGCTTTAAATCTATTGGGAGAAAGTTGCAGATTCCCGTCTCAAACCGTGGATTTTATTTTGCGATGTCAAAACGCTAACGGAGGCTTCGCCCGTTCAGACTCTGGCATATCAACCTTTGAAAACACGTTTCAAGCCATAAGCATGCTGCGAAAACTTGGTTTCTTGTGAAGGAGCAGAAAAAATGAGAGATGTAGCTTTAAATTATATTCACGAAGCCTTACGTGACAGTAAAAGGTGCCTCTTTTGTTATCTAGAAAGCAAGTTTGAGAGTAGGTTTATTGATAGTTACCTCGGTGAGCACGTGATGGACGCAAAGACAAGACAAAAAGTTATCGAAAGTAGAGGCTTTTGTAATTATCATTCATACAAAATGTTCACGTCGGCAAACAAACCGTGTAGTAATGACGGTTTAGGAATGGCATTAACATTGAAAAGCGTTGCTGAACAGCTACTTAAGGATGTTAAAAGCCACAAAGACCTAGAATTTGCACAATTAAAACCACGGATTTTACGCTTCAAAAATAAGAGAAAACCACCTTCTACTTTGAAATTGTCAAAAATTGTTCCCAGCGCATTTAATTGCCCAGCATGTCATCACATTTCAGAAATGATGCAAATTTATATGCAAGCTTTTTTACGGGAAATTTCTCAAGACGAGAATTTATGGAAACTTTACGAAAACTCTAGTGAAACGTGCATTCCCCATTATGTTATGGTCTTGCAAATAGCCGCTGAGTCGTTTGACGAAAAACTTGCACCTTTGATGAAAAGGCTAGTTGAGAAGCAAATTAAAACGTTGGAGAAAGTGTTAACTGAGCTATCTATATACATTGAAAAACAAGATTATCATTTTTCAAGCGAAGAACGCACAAAAACCGAGAGGGCAATTGGTGAAAGTTTAACAAAAATTGTTGGAAGACAAGGAACAGGACGAGCATTAATGAATCTGCTACAGATGAGAGGCATCATTCATGAGATTACTCCGTAATAGAAACTTCAAAATTAAATTTAACATTCCAAAGGATATGTATGATAAGCTGGGAAGCCAAGAAAAAACAGTTAAGCTACTCAAAATCGGGTTACTTTCACTGAAAGCTACGCTTCTAGAGAAAGAAATTGCAGACCTTAGTGAAAAAATTGAGAACTCAAAGAAACTTATAGCAGAATTACCGCATGAAATCGAAAGTTTGCAAGAACTTCTAACAGAAGCCGTTAAGGATAGAAAAGTGCTTGAAAACCTTCTCGACAAAAAGGGATGAAAACATGAACATTCACCACCGGAAAACAAGCATGAAAAAAATTTCCACAGAAAAAGACAGCGAGATTAACGAATTAGCTAAGGAGCTAAATATTTCTCTGGATTCAGAAGCCATACAAAACATAACTAGTCTAGGATTAGAACACCTCAATTCGGAAGCACAACTTAAAAAAGCTGTAAAACAGTTGGAAGAAAAGAAAAAGAAACTTGAACGTGAATTTAAGGAAATTGCATCGCAGAGAATCGTGCTTGAAGCTCAATATGTTGGACTAAGAAACCAGATTGTTAGAACTTACCGCGATGACCAAGCATTTGCAATGCATTTATGCGCAAAAACTCTAAGAAATGAGCATGAAAATCAGCTCAGAGAAAAATTAATTCAGAAATACATCATCGATTCTAAACATATATAAAATATTTCGAACACGTTTACAACACTAAACTTTTACCTTAAGAAGATTTTTGCAGCAACTATTTATTAGGAGCAAACATTAGGAATAATATTTGGCATCGAGAGGCAAAATGAATGAAAGCAACAATAATCGAGTGCGCGTTTGGAACACTTGCTTTTAGCGAAGAAAACGCGCTTGTTGAGAAAGTTTTGTTTCCAAAGAATCCTCAGAACGCCGCTAAAACCATTACAAAAATTGAGTCTGGAAAAATCGTGGACGAAGTTGCCCGTTTGATTGAGTTGTTAAAGAAAAAGGGCTATGACAAGTTTGTTTTTGAAAATGCGAATCTCGCCAAAGAAGCGGAAAAACTGGGAATCACAACAGAAGTTGCTAAGCCTTCACGCGCTGGCGAATTAGTTCGTTCTAACATGGAAAAATTTGCGGTTGAAACAGGATTTGTAAAGAACATAGAAGAATTTAATGTGTGGACGCATAACATCACAATGGAAATCGCTAAGCTCCGAGTCAAAGGCGCAGTGGAGAAAAGAGACCTAATCATTGCTCAAGCCATTCAAACGCTTGATGATTTAGACAAAACAATAAACTTGTTCATGAGCCGTGTAAGAGAATGGTACGGAATTCACTTTCCAGAACTTGACCGCCTAGTTGACAAGCATGAAACCTACGCGCGCTTAATTTTGGAGCTTGGTAACCGAGAAAATTTCACGGTTGAAGCGCTTGAAAAACAAGATGTGCTAAAATCAAAAGCTGAACAAATAGCTAAAACAGCAGAAACCTCTATGGGCGCAGACCTCGCCGAAGTAGACCTAAAACAAATTCAAACCCTATGCAAAAACGTGCTTAGCCTTTATCAACTCCGAGAAAACATGGAAAAATACTTAGAAACAGCAATGGAAGAAGTCGCTCCAAACGTGAAGGCTATAGTCGGCGCATTACTCGGCGCACGCCTAATTGCCATCTCAGGTGGATTAACAAACCTGGCAAGACGCCCAGCAAGCACAATCCAAGTCTTAGGAGCAGAAAAAGCCCTATTCCGCTCGTTAAAGTCTGGTGCAAGACCGCCAAAACACGGAATAATCTTTCAGCACACCTACTTGCATGAAGCCAAGAAATGGCAAAGAGGCAAAATCGCACGGGCTTTAGCGGGAAAACTAGCCATAGCCGCGAGGTCAGATGCCTTCGGAGGCAGATACATAGGCGACGATTTGAAGGCTGATTTGGAAAAGAGACTTGAAGAAATTCGCGAAAAATTCATTGAACCACCGCAAGTTCAAGAAAAGAAGCCCCATCAGGAGAAAAAGTGGAGAAAGAATAAACGTGCACGTAAGCGTTAAGCCCCATCCGCAATTTCCAGCAATTTACCAAGTAACATTAGAAGATGGCACTCAAAGGCTGGCAACACGGAACCTTACGCTTGGAAGAAACGTGTATGGCGAGAGGCTAATACGCTATGAGGGTGCTGAATACCGTGTCTGGGACGCTTTCCGCAGTAAGCTCGCAGCAGCCATAAACAAAAATTTGAAAACGGTTCCAATAAAACCAGACCACGCCGTGCTCTATCTTGGCGCTGCTTCTGGAACCACGGCTAGCCACGTTTCAGACATCGTCGGCGAAAAAGGAAGAGTTTACTGTGTAGAATTCGCTTCCAGAGCCATAAGAGAACTGGTTAACAACGTTTGCGCTCATAGACTTAACATGCTGCCCATTCTTGAGGATGCACGGTTTCCAGAGAAATACGCCGTGTTTATCAGTGGAAAGGTTGATGACATTTATTGCGACATTGCCCAGCCGGAACAAGCCAAGGTCCTTGCAGACAATGCAGATTTGTTCCTTAAAAAACATGGCTGGATAATGCTTGCCGTTAAAGCCCAAAGCATAGATGTAACAAAAGAACCCTCAGAAATCTACAAACAAGAAACCAAGGTTCTGAAAAATCGCGGTTTCGACATCGAAGAAATTGTACATTTAGAACCGTACGATAAAGCGCATGCAATGATAGTGGCACAGTTTCACTGAATCTATTTTCTAGAAGATAAGTATAGTTTATATCGGACAGCGCGATGATACCTTTTTGTGACGCCCGATGTTTCAAAGGGAGAGGGAGGAGGAAAAAACTCCAGAGACTGTGCTGAAGGAAGCGGGCTTCAGTGTTTCTGAGAAATGCTCATCTAGGCACAGTTGCTTTGACTACGCAGCTAGAAAGGGCGAAAATGTTGTTTTCATAAAGTTTCAAATGGACATTGACGGTTTTTCTTTTGACGATTCGCAAGAGCTTAGACTCTTGTCTGAATGTATTTCAGCTGCGTATTTTCTAGTAAGCGAAAGGACACGAGAGAAACCCCTAGAAGATGACACAGTTTATAGAAGGTATGAAGTTTTTGCAGTTACGCCTAAAACCTTCGAAAATATCGTACTTCACAAGATCTATCCGCTAATTCAAGCGGGTCCAGGCGGCTATTACGTTGAAATTGATGGCGAAACGATTAAGCGTAGAAGACAAGAGTTGGGCTTGTCTGCAGGCGAAGCGGCGGAGATGATTGGCATATCACGGCGAACTCTGTATGGCTATGAGCGTGGCATGGCTAAAGCTTCAGTTGCAGCCGCATATAACCTGATTTATGCCCTAGGAGCACCAGTTGCCAAACCAATAAACGTCTTTGATAAACCGAAAAATCAACGTAAATGTTCTTTACTGAGAACAGCGGGAAATGTTATCGCAAAAAATAAGCTTCTTGCCAGAATATGCAGTAAATTTTCACGTTCCCGCGTCACAATGGTGAAAAGAGCACCTTTCGATTTTGTAATTACAATTCCAGAGGAAAAAATGAGAATTGTCGGAGGAGTTGCAAGCGACCGCGAGCGGACACTTAACCGCAGAGTGGAGGAAATCTTAAGCGTCAGCCGAGTTATCAAAGCGCGTCCGATTCTCATAACAGAGAAGCAAAAGCCTACGAACAAGGACATACCTTGCATTTACCGCGACGACCTTTCCAAAATTAGAAAACTTGAAGACATAATCTGCATGGTTTAGACTAGCTTCTTTTGACGTGAATCGTTCTCGCTTTTGGCTTTTTTGGCAGGCTTCCAAGACCTCCTTACAAACTCTGGGTATTCACCAAATTTTTTTAGGCATTGTTGGAGAAACTGGAGTGTCTTTTGGTCAGTTGGGTAGCCGCAGCCTAAATCGCCGTATTTGCTTGCAAGTTCTGCGATTTCTTTGTCGCGTTCTACTTTGGCTATTATTGACGCTGCGGAGACTATGGGATATTTTCTGTCAGCTTTATGTTCCGATATTATAGGTATTTTGAATGGTAACTCTTCTAGAATGTGTTCTTTAAATCGTTCTTCCAAAACATCTGAAGCGTCCACATAAGCGATGTCTGGTTTCAGTGTTTCTATCACCTTCGCCATAGTTTGCGCTTCTAAGCGATTCAGCTTGTGAAGTTTTCTGCCCGTTTCGACAACATGGTCAATTTCTCTCGGCGTCAACTTCATTACTGTATAGTTTTTGGTGATGCGTTTGATTTCTGCGGCGAGGAATTCTCTTCGGCGCGGAGACAGCAGTTTTGAGTCTTTAACGTCTAATTGTACAAGTCTTGGCATGTCCTCTTCTCGCATTAGCACTCCGGCAATTACTAAGGGACCAATTACGGAACCGCGTCCTGCATCATCAACGCCTGCAACCAACATAAAACAACCTTCTAATTTTCAGTTAAGGAGTATTTCAACTTCGAGGCTATAACACTTTATTTTATTCTGTCGCAGAAGGCAAGATTGCGCTTCGAGTAGCGATGCGTATATTAATTGATTTCACGCAATTCTTATTTCGTATCGCAATGTTTCACGAAAACGATAGTCTTGGAATACTTCAGCCAATAATTGGTTCATGGTACGAATCTTTAAAGAACCCAGAAAAGTATCAAGAGCTGGTTCTTAATGATTTGGTTAGCATGTATGCCAAAACAAGATATGGACAAAACCACAACGCCTCCAAAGTCAAAGACGCCGCAGATTTTAGGAAAAATTTTCCAGTGATAAACTATAAGGGGCTTAACCCATACTTCAACGAAGTTGTGAAAGGCGATTTCCGCGCTGTTCTTCCTGAACCCGTCTTATGCTGGGTCATGACCCGAGGCTCAACAGGCGCCGCAAAAGTGCTTCCAGCAACAAAAACTCACATAGAGCAGATTTTCACTTGTGGAGCAAGAGCTCTCGTAAATTATGCGTTGAGAAAGGAAGATTTTGAGGTTTTTACGGGGAAAATTCTCAACTTGAACTTTCCCTCAAGCGTTCACACGATGGTTGTGGATGGTCACGAAGTTACTTATGGTTACAGTTCGGGCACTTACGCGAGGCTTAACCCGATGTTTGATAGAGTCAGTCTTGTTCCCAGACAAGAAGAAATTGACGCGTTGGGTTCGGGAATCACTAGGCAAGACTGGGAAAGGCGGTTTGAACTGGCTTACCAACAGGCGCTGAATGAGAATGTGGTTGCCGCTATGGGAGTAACACCTATCATTTTAGCTTTTGCAAGATACATTGAAAAAAGGCATAAGAAAAAACCGATGGAATTGTGGAAGCTCCACGCCCTTTTCTGCACAAGCGTGCGAAAAATACAATTCAAATATGCTCCAAAATTAAGAGAGTGTTTTGGACAAGTTCCAGTTGTCGAAATTTACAGCGCCACTGAAGGCGTTTTTGGACAACAACTTGACGATTTGCCATACATTTCTCCAAACTACGACAAATACTTCTTTGAAGTTCAAACAAATCGGGAAGTGAAAATGTTGCATGAGCTTAAACGTGGAGAGTGGGGTAAACTTATAGTCTCTTCGTGTATGTTCCCGAGATATGACATAGGAGACTTGATAGAAGCGGTTGGAAAAAATTATTTCTGCGTGTTCGGGCGCAACAATGCTTTAACGCGTTTGGAACATTACCTTTTTAGGCTGTTTTTCGGGTGGGTAATCTAGGGTTTAGGATACTTCTTTCTTGCCATCATCGTGTAATAAAATGCTCCAAATATTATAAGCACACCAATTATGATTATGAACAACGCCCACATCATTCCTCTAGTTCGCATGTCAAGAGCCCCGGTTACTTCAAGGTAAGAAGTTAAACCTATAATAATCAAGACTATACCGCCGACGAGCGGACCTATAAAGGCGTATTCCTTCTTCTCATGCTTCTCCGTCTTTTCATGCTTCTCGTGCTTTTCGTGTTTCTCTTGTTTCTCTTCTTTTTCGCCTTTTGGACGCTGAGCAGTTGGAGGCTGTTCTGCAGAAACTGCCTCGACTTTTAATGGGGCTCCGCATTTGGGACAAAAGCTCATGTCTTCCTCAACTTTGGAACCGCATTTTTTGCATTCAGGCATCCGCTTCACCTTTTATCCATTTCATTCTTTTATTGTTGCATTGAGTATTTAAGGTATGTTGAGGCATTTTCTTTGAGAAATGTTATATGTGTGCAAAACGAAAATAACGCGTGGAGAAAAACAAAAATGAATGCTGATTTTTCGCAGAAAACAAGGGAACAATTTTTCAGCATCTTTTCAGCGGGTGTCTTCTTTATTCTTTTGGGTGTGCTCTTTATTGGAACGCCTGGATTAATAGATAACACTATAGCCTTTTTCCAAGACTTTAACATTGTTCGAGTGCCCAACGTTTCCCTGGATATTTCTCTTCCAGCACCCGCGAATCCAGCAAACCACTCGGCTGTTTACTCAGCTGCGGCTCTATTCTGTTTTTCGTGGGGCATCTTCCTCGCAGTTTTGCTTGCACTGCGCCTTTTTGCTCGTTCGCCGTTGAGCAAGAAAGCGGATACCGCGGGGGACATTGCGTTTTGGCTGGTTGCTGGCTTTTTTGTAAATAACTTCCTTAATGCAACGACAACACATGCGATGTGGTTTTCATTTTGGGCAGCAATAATAACGCTTGTTGGCGTTTCATTAATCATCAGAGCAGTAATTTTGGCTTTGTTCAGATAATACCTAACGTCTTAAGCTGACTTATGCATCACTAGAGGAAATCATGGACTTTTTTCTAACGGTCTTGCTATTACTGCTGTTCCGTAGGCTGCGAAGATTGTGGCTGTGCCTTGGAGTATGTCGCTTGTTTCAAAATCTACACTTATAATGGCGTTTGCGCCCATTTCCCTCGCATTTTTAACAAGTCTTTCCAGTGATTCCTTTCTAGCCTTTTCACACTCGGAAGTGTAAGAGGTTACTTCTCCTCCGAAAATTCCCTCAACACCAGCGACAAATTTTCCGCCAACTCCTCTGGTTCTCACTGTTAACCCATGCACAACGCCTAAAACTTTAACAACTTCATGTCCAGGCAATTCGGGTGTTGTAACCACGACAATTTCGTTTTCGTTCATTCATATAACCCAAAAAGTGTAATAGTCAATGCTATTAATTTGGGTTACTATCTAATGCGATAAGGAGCTTCCCTAATGAAAGACATCGGTAACATTCGTGAACAATTTCCAATAACCCAAAGCAAAGTCTTCTTGAACCATGCTGCGCAGTCTCCTCTTCCAAAACCAGTTGCTGATGCTCTTCGCAAATGCATTGACGAATTCTCGAATTTCGGAGACACTTCGATTAAATGGAACGACGGCGGAAAACCCTTCTTTGCGAAACTAATCGGTGCCAAACCGGAAGAAATCGCACTCGTCGAAAACACTTCCATGGGACTGAATATAGCTGCAAACGTGCTTAGCTATCTACGTGGCTCAAAAATTGTCACAACAGACCTGGAATATCCATCAGTGGTTTATCCTTGGTTGCGTAAGGGCTTAGACGTGAAAGTTGATTACGTGAAGACTGTTGACGGCAAAATCTTGTTGGAAGATGTGGAGAAGGCTGTTGACGACAAAACCGTGGCTGTTGCGGTAAGCCATGTGGAATACGCTAATGGTTTCCGTCATGACTTGCGAGCCTTGAGCGACATAGCCCACGAGCACGGAGCCTACCTAATTGTTGACGCAATACAATCGGTTGGCACCATCCCAATAGATGTAAAGAAGGACGGCGTGGACTTTTTGGCTACCGCATGTTACAAGTGGCTTTTAAGCCCTCCCGGAACTGGCTATCTTTACGTCAAAGGAGAGCTCATCGAAAAATTTGAGCCTCCGTTTGTTGGATGGGCAAGTGTAAAGCAAGAAATCTTCGAAACCGTAGATTTCTGGGATATTTGGAGCTTGAGACTTTCTGACACGGCAAGCCGTTTTGAAGTTGGCTCGCCAGGGTTCATAAGTTTCATTGGCACGATGGAAGCCTTGAAACTACTATTAGAGTTTGGTGTGGAAAATGTTCAGAGGAGAATATTGAAGCTCACAGACCGCCTAATTGAAGTTGCTAAAGATTTGGGGCTTAAACTTCAAACGCCAGAAGAACCGCAATGCCGCGCTGGCATAGTTAATTTCAAAATAGATAAGCCAAAGGAACTGGCTGAAACGTTAAGGCAGAAGGGAATAGTTGCCTCTGCTAGAGCCCGTGGATTAAGAGTATCGCCGCATTTCTATAATACTGAAGAAGAAATTGACAAGTTAATGGAAGAAATCAGAAAATGGTTGAAAACAAACGCATAACTGCAGTGTTATTCGATTTAGAGGACACATTAATCCAAACTCCATGGTCTGATTTTCAACGTGTCAAAGAGTTCAGACGTAAAACAAGAGAAAAACTAATAGCGCTTGGCATTCCATCATGCCTTCTTGAAGGAATAGAACGTGCAACTCTGATGCGCAACAAAAGCTACGAGTATGCCGAGAAAAACTTTTCAAGAACAGAAAATGAAAGATTTCACCGCGAATTAGAGGAGTTTCTGAGCGAATACGAGCTAGACTCAGCAAAGAACTCAAAACTTTTTCCAGACACCATTCCCACGTTACAGGAGCTGAAAAAGCTTGGATTGAAAATTGGTCTTGTAACCAACACTTCAGAAAAAGCCGTAAACATCATCTTCAAACTTCATGGTTTAAAAGGCTACTTTGATGTTGTCATAACGAGAGAGAAAGTGAAGCAGTTGAAACCAAGCCCAGAAGGAATATTACTGGCTATCAAAACATTGGGAGTGAACGATTTCTTTATGGTTGGCGACTTACTTTTCGACGTGTTAGCTGCAAAAAATGCCAATGGAACTGCGATATTTGTTAAAAGAGACTTTCAGGAAAAAGATGACCCGCCGGCGGATTACGTTGTTCATTCTTTAATTGAAATTCCAGCAATTGTTCAAGAAAAATTAGCTTTAAGAAAATAGGTGGAAAAACCTGAAAAGGCACGGAGCTGGATTAAAGTCTTGATGGTTTAGTATTCACTGATGAAGCTTATTTCTGGTCTTTCTGGAATCTGTCTGCCTTTGCCTTTTTCAGACAAAATCTCCATATAAGCGATTTTGCATGTTCCCACAATATCTTCTCTGTTCTCGCTGAGAATTCGGGCAAACTCGCTTTTCCCAGTGTAAAGTTTTAGCCTTTTAATCTGCGCGTTTAAAGGTTTTCTCTTCTCGGCTTTTTCACGCCGAATTTCTGTGATGACAGCCATCACCAAGTCGCCCTTCTTCTCAGAGTCCTCATCTATCCGTTTCATGTCTGGTTCTGGCCAAGAAGTCAACTGCAAGCTTTTTTCACCTACTTCTTCCTTGTAGATTGCATCGTAGATTTCCTCGGTAATGTGAGGCGATATCGGAGCAAGTAGCTGAATTACACGGTAAAGAACATTATAAAGCGTTAATTGGACCGCTTTCCTCTTTTTTTCTCCGTAAACTTCTGGCTTGTAGAGCCTATCCTTCACGGCTTCAATGTATTGGTCGCAGAACACGTGCCACGTGAAGTTACGAATTTCTTCAAGGGCTATGTTGAATTGACATTTTTCCAAAGCTTCCGTCACTTTTTGCGTGAGTCTTTGAACCTTGCTTAGAACCCACTTGTCCAGAAGCTGCAATTCGTACTCTTCGTCTTCCTTGTAATCTTCAAGTTGACTGCTCACAAATTTTGCGGCGTTCCAAAGTTTGGTTAAAAAGCGTTTTCCATATTCAACATCTGGCCAACGGAAGGGGATGTCTGAGCCTGTTGCTCCGCCACTAGCAGCCCATTGCCTAGCAGCGTCTGTCCCATACTTGTCCAGCACGTCTGGGGCTGCAACATAGTTTTTAAGCGATTTGCTCATTTTTCTACCGTCAGAACCCAAGACCATACCGTTTATTAAGCAGCTCTTGTAGGGTTCTTCGTCGAACAAAGCGAGATGCCTAACCATCAAGTAGTAAGCCCAAGTTCGGATAATGTCTATGCCAGACGGATGCAAATCCGCTGGAAACAGTCTCCTCCAGTCTTTGCGGTCTGGCCAGCCAGCGTGAACAGCGCAAGAAATTGAAGAGTCCATCCACGTGTCGAAAACGTCGCGTTCTGGAATGAATTCTTTGCCGCCGCATTTTGGACACTTGTCTATTCTTGGCTTTTCGAGTTTCGGGTCTATCGGAACCCACTTTTCATCAGCCAAAATTACTTCGTTGCAGTTTTTGCAGTACCATACAGGTATGGGTGTTCCAAAAACGCGTTGGCGGCTTATAACCCAGTCCCAGTCAAGCGAACGCGCCCAGTCTATCAAGCGGATTTTCATGTAATCCGGATACCACGTGATTTTTTTTGCTTTTTCCTCAACTTTGTCTGTTAGAATGCGTGTTTTCATGAACCATTGTTTGCGTTCAAGAATCTCCACAGAAGCGTCGCATCTGTCGCATACGCCTATTTCCTGCTTAATCCGTTCAGTTTTTTCTAGTAGCCCAGCCGCTTGGAGGTCTTTTACTATGGCTTCTTTGGCTTTGCTTATTGTTAAACCCGCGTATTTGCCGCCGTTCTCGTTTATGGTTCCATTCTCGTTTAATAGCCCTATCACTGGAAGTTTATGTTTGATTACGGTTTTCACGTCTTCTTTGTCGCCGTAGGTGCATATCATTACCACGCCCGTGCCGAAGGAGGGGTCAACATTTTCGTCTGGAATTATCTCGACTGTGCGGTTCACGATTGGCACAGTTATTTTTTTGCCTATGTACTTGTTGAATCTGTCGTCTGAAGGATTAATTGCGACCGCAACGCATGCAGGTATGAATTCTGGGCGTGTCGTGGCTATCAACAAGTATTCACTACTGTTTTCTAATGGAAATTTAATGTAGTGAAGCGTGCCCTCTCGTTCTTCATAGTCCACTTCTGCATCCGCAATTGCTGTTTCACAGCGGGGACACCAGTTCACCGGATGCGTTCCTTGGTACATGAAGCCTTTCTTGTGCAGAATTATGAAACTCAACTGGGTGCGTCTCCAATAGTCCGGGTTCATGGTGCGGTATTCGGTCGTCCAGTCCACACTGCATCCTAAGCGTATTACGCCTTCCTTCATCATTGCAATGTACTTTTCAACAAGCTCTTCACACCATTTCCGAAACTTGTCAGGAGGCACATCTCTTTTTCTAACCTTATGCTCTCTTTCCACTTGAACCTCTATGCCTAAGCCGTGGCAGTCCCATCCTTGTGGAAAATAGACATTGTAGCCTCTCATGCGCTTGTATCTGGCGACTATGTCGAAGTATGTCCAGTTTAAAACGTTTCCCATGTGAAATTCGCCCGAAGGATACGGCGGCGGAGTGTCAATGCTGAAAACTGGACGTTTTGTGTCTTTCCAGTCAAAACGGTAAACACCCATCTCTTCCCATTTCTCTTGCCACTTCCGCTCAATCTTGATGATGTCAAATTCTTTAGGCAAAGGCTTCATACTGCAACATCCCAACACGCGCTAACTTTAGGAAAAATAAATATACAACTAAATAACATTATCCCTGCAAGGTTTAGGGGAGCTGGGAATGTGACCCGGCTGAGAGGACGGCTGAAAGCTGTCGACCCTTAGAACCTGATCCAGGTAATACTGGCGGAGGGAAAAACATGAAAGAAAGTAAAACTACATCTTCAACTAAAATAATCGCAGAAGTTGTAAGTTTTGTGGCTCTGGCAACCGCGTTGAGCTACATTAAAGTGTTCAGCCTTCCACAAGGCGGCTCTGTGACTGCTGGTTCAATGGTGCCAATTCTGTGGCTAGCATTGAGAAGAGGAGCGAAAGTAGGCTTGTTTGCAGCGACGGTTTATGGTCTTGTACAGTTAGCAGTTGAGCCATTCATATATCACCCAGCTCAAGTGTTATTGGATTACCCTATCGCTTTTGGCATGCTTGGATTGGCTGGTTTCTTCCAAAATCGCCCGTTCGTCGGTGTCAATGTTGGCATATGGGGACGATTTCTAGCACATTTCATTTCAGGCGTGATTTTCTTCGGTAGCTATGCACCAGAAGGAATGTCTCCAGTAGTATATTCGGCGTTCTACAATGGAGGTTACATATTACCAGAGCTTGCAATAAGCATCTACATAGTTTATCTGCTGCAAGAAAGTAAGTTGTTGAAAATATTCCTATAAGAGCGAGCGCCAAATGGTGAAGCTGAAAACTGGAATAAAGAGTTTTGATGATTTGATAGGTGGCGGAATCGAGTCTGGCTCGCGGAACATTCTTTATGGACTGCCAGGAACAGGAAAGACTGTTTTTGCTATGCAGTTTCTTTGGCAAGGACTAAAAGAAGGCGAAACAGTAGCTTACGATGTTATGGATAAGCCGTTTCCACGTTTAATAGCCTACTTCAAATCTTTTGGTTGGAACATTGAACCCTACATTGAAAAAGGCAAATTCATCGCCATACAGGCCTTTCCACATTTTGAGCCTTACCCGAAAGACCCTCGAGTGATATACTTTAGCTTGGATGATTTCGAAGAAATGAAACGCATAGACCGATTGATTTCCAAGAAACATGTGACACGATTTGCCGCTGGAGATTTCAGCGAACAACTATTTTCCTTGTACGACTTAAAATACATGGAGCCTGTTGAAGATTGGACAATTAACTGGTGCCACTACGACAACATCGTCAACATCGACATAATGACAGCAGCCACACAAAAAGACGTTACAACTCAACGAGCCACGGATTTGGACTTAAACAAAGCCCACAACATTTTTTACTTCAGATTTAATGAAGAAAAATGCCAGCGAGAACTTCGCATAGTCAAGATGGAAGGATGCCAGCATCCTCTTGAGTGGATTCCCTTCAAAATAACTAACAAAGGAATTGAACTGCTAAGAAAATAATGGGATTTGTTGGAAAAATGGGAAAGCTAGCAACAAAAGAATTGAAGAAACTTCTAAGCTGCATCAAAAAAGATTCGCGAGTTATCGTTCCGCCTTTGCCAGGTTTTGATTCAGGCGTGCATGTACTAGACAAAAAGTGTTTAGTTGTCTCCACTGACCCATGTATTGGTGTTCCAGAAAAATGGTTCGGATGGTTACTTATACATTACGCGGCTTCTGATGTAGCGCTTTTCGGGGCAAGACCAGAATTCTGCACAATAAACCTCTTAGGAAACTCATCAACGAAACCGGAAACTTTCTACAACATTATGAGTCAAGTCTGCAAGGCAGCGGAAGAATTGAAAATAGCGGTTGTAACGGGACACACAGGAACATACCAAGGATTATCAACACTCCTTGGCGTTTGCACCGCGTATGGAACAACAGAAAAAGAAAAACTAATCACTCCAGGCGGTGCCAAACCAAAAGACCATATTTTATGCGTTAAACCAGTTGGCTTGGAAACCGCTGTGAACTTTGCATTAACACACACAACATTGGCTGAAAGACTCTTTGGAGAAGTAAGAACAAGAGAACTTTCAGAACTTGTCACAATGCAGAGTTGCGTTAAAGAGGCATTGCTGCTTGCCGAAATTGGCGGCGTACACGCCATGCATGATGCCACCGAAGGCGGGCTAACTGCAGCGTTAAATGAAATGGCGGAAGCGTCGAAAGTCGGCTTCGAAATAAATTTCGAAAAAATCCAAATAAAAAACGAAGCCAAAGTCTTATGCAAATGGTTTAAACTTTTGGATGAACAAGTACTTTCGATGTCTTCAACTGGCACTGTATTGGCGGCTGTGAGCCCAGAAGCAAAAGACAAAGTACAGAAGGAACTACACAAAAAAGGTATTGAAGCAAGTTTTTTGGGAATATTCACGAAAAAACCACGTCGCATCCTTGTTAAAGACGGAAAAGAAACGCCGTTTCCAGAAAAGCCTGACGACCCCTACGAGAGGATTCTTTCTGGAAAATTGTAGATGTTCATGCGTTTTCCACGAACAAACCCTATTAAAGTCAAGTCTGCATCCTTGGCAACGGCAATGCCAGAGTCTAAAGCAGCAGCTAATGAAGCCACTATTGGTAAACCCACTTTTGCTGCTTTAAAGACAATGTCGCCTGTTAACCTTCCACTCAAAGCAAGAAAACAATCGCCAAAATCAATCTTTTTTAGGGCTCCGGAGCCTATCACTTTATCAACTGCGTTGTGGCGACCAACATCCTCAGCAAATGCCACAAGGTTACCATCACTTCTATAAATTGCTGCCGCGTGTGTTCCGCCGGTCTTCCTAAAAGTCTCCGCCATAAAGTTTAGGTTTCTGACGCAGTCAAGGATTGTTTCAGCTTTAACCTTCAGATTTGACTTTATTTTTGGAAGCCTCTTCGAAGGCTGGTATGGACCGCCGCATGCTGAGAGGATTATGCGCGAAAAATGTTGAGAAAGTTTCAGCCTCTTTTCAAAGGCGATGTTTGGTTTTAATTTAACATAACAGATGTTTTTCTCTTTGAAGTCTATGCTTTCGACTTCTTCAATAGATTTTATGATGCCCTCGGCTAGCAAATGACCAACCGCCAATTCATTGAGGTTTGTCGGAGAACAGTAAATGGTTGCATGTTGGGTTTTGTCTATAAATATGGACAGCGGCTTTTCTTCCGCAACATAATCCTTAACTTTTTGAGCCGTTTTTGCTGACACATCAACTTTAACAATTACTACTTCACGCATTTCAAATAGCCTTCTCCTATTTTTTCAATTCTGACATGACAAAGTTGACGATTTCATCTGCAATGTTAACCTTTGTAACTGACTGCAACCCTCTCCATCCAGGCTGGCTATTAACTTCCACAACTAAAGGTCCTCTCGGACTTTCCAAAATGTCCACGCCGGCAATTTTACATTGAATGAGTTTCGCAGATTTAACAGCAATGTCCTCAAGCGTTTTCTCAAGCTCTACTGATAAAGGCTGAGCGCCTTGGCTGTAATTGGTTTTCCAACTGTTCGCAACGCGACGCATGGATGCAACAACACGGTCGCCAACAACGAAAACGCGAATATCCGAAAATCCATGATGCACAAACTCTTGAAGATATACTACGCCGTGATAAAACGTTATGTTTTTGAAAACCGTGTGGGCGATTTCCGCGTCTGTGACCCGCGTGGAGCCTATGCCTCTTGAACCGAAAAGGGGTTTAACAACAACGTCTCCGCCAAGCTCGTTGAAAGCCTTCAAAGCTTCGTCAACGCTTTCAGTAACGGCTGTGCGTGGCACAGGTATGCCGTTTTCTTCTAAAATCGCGAGAATATCGTATTTGTCAACGCAGTGTTCGATTGCTTCTGGCGGATTTACCACATACATGCCTAAGCGTTGAAGCCTGTAAAGCATGTCCATTCTGAAAACCAATTCTTCTAGTGAGCCTCGTCCAATTGGGCGAATTATTAAGGCGTTCAGCTCTTCTAAAAGGCTGACGTTGCTGATGTTTACGTATGGTTTGTATCCGACATGTGCGGCTAACCGTGGAAAGCTAAAGCACAGGTGAGGAATGTTGTGCCTGGCTAGTGCTTCTCGAAGTTGCGTTGAACTCCACGAGTTTCTGTTTCGCGTTACAACTCCAATTTTCAAAAACGAACCTTCTTACTTTGAACCTCTGAAAGATGCTACGAGGTTGCGTTCTTAAAGTTTCCGCGTAAAAAAACACTGAGCACGCGTAATTAGAGCTATTTGCTTAAATTTGCAGCTTTGCATAGTTAAACTTGTCACTGCTCACAATAGAAGATATAGAGAGAAGTTTCCAATGGAGAACAAACAAATTGACCAGCTAGTTGAAGCTGTTTTAAAAAGCTCAAAATACCGAAACGTTTGCGAAGACTTAATCAGAAACATCGGAACGCATGAGCTTCTAAAACGGCGAAACCTAAAAACAGCCATAAAAACAACAAAAAATAAATTGCATCAAATAGGCGGAGCATATTTCCTAAAGAAACCGCAATATGAGATGTGGCTGGAAAAGCTTCAAGAAATTAAAAAATCGGGCAACGAAGATTTGTTCCGCCGAACATGCGCCGAAATAATGAGTCACCACTATTCAACAAGAGAACGCCTCAAAGTATTAGATGAATTTTATTCGAGAATTTTCTCAAATCTCTCTCCAATCCATTCAATAATGGACGTTGCATGTGGATTTCATCCACTGTCAATTCCTTGGATGCCTTTGCCAGAAAATGCGAAATACTATGCATATGACATTTACAAGGACATGATTGACTTTCTGAACAGGTTCATGCACATTAGCAATATTCAAGGATTTGCAGAAGTCAGAGACATCCTGCAACATCCACCAACAATTAAAACGGATTTAGCTTTACTGCTCAACACCTTACCGTGCCTCGAACAAATCCAAAAAGCTGCTGGATTAAAAACCTTGGAAGCACTTAACTCGAAATTTCTTGTCGTTTCCTTTCCCGTTAAAACTTTGGGAGGACGAGAGAAGGACATGCGAAAACACTATGAGATGACATTTGACAAGTTAACAGAAGAGAAGAACTGGAACATTCAACGATTAGAATTTAAATCAGAATTGGTGTTTATCGTTACTAAATGATTGCCGAGCCAAATAGTAGTTTAAAATTTGTGAATGAAAGGAATTAATTGTTCTGCATTTTCGAATTTTCGAGAAAGCTCTACATTCAAATAGGCGCCAAAAGTGTTGAAGTAGGGTGGTCCCTTCCGCGAGAATAAGGTTAAAATTTTGCCATGGTGGTCGATTTTGAAACCTTCTTTACTGGGTTCATGTCCTCTTATCAGAATTTTAACATTGAATCTTCTAAACACTTCATTTGTTACTTTTTCGCCAAACAGTCTTCCCGCACCTCTTGGCGACGCGCACACTTCTTTAACTGTATCATTTGGGTCGCTCCACAACATGTCTTCAAGTATCCGCTGTTTCGGATGCGTGACATGGGCAAACGCTAAATCTTCGATACCTCTGGTTCGAGGCGGTAAGCCCCCGTGAATTATCAAATAACGCTCTTCAACCAAAACAGCATTGTAAAGACAAGCAAACAATTCCCGAATCTTCGCATAAACGCTTGTCCATTTTTCGCCAAATTTAACCTCAAACTCGACTGGCAAATCATGCGGAGAAGCCATGAGGTCTTCTGGTCCTTCATGATTTCCGCGCATCAGAATAACCTGCTTTGGAAAAAGCAGTTTTAGTTTTAAAACGGTGTAGTAGATTTCTTTTGAGTATTCACCTCGGTCTCCATAGTCGCCAAGAAAAATTAGAATCGCATCAGTTTTCTGGCTCATTTTTTGGAGGAGATTGCTCATTTTAAATATGTCGATTAAGCTTTCTAAGTCTCCATGTAAGTCGCCGATTATCAGTGCTTCGCCTTGAGGTTTGAGTTTGACTAGTCTTCCTAAAATGTCGAGATTGCCAACCTTTCCAGTTTCTTTGCAAAGCAGACGCATAGCGTCTTCAACCAAATTTACGAAAGCGTCAGACTTGCTTTCTAACGCTTCTTTAACAATTTGCGTAAGGTCAAGTTGCAAATGTCAATCCTTCAGACTATTCAACGTGAACTTTTCTTCCCATAAAACTGAAAATGTTCTTTTCTATTAGATTTTTATGAGCGCGAATTTTTTCTAACGTTTCGTTATGTGCTCGTTCTACAGCGTTTTCTTCAGACTCAATGCTTTTGTTTTTTCGTTCTAGATTTTCAAGTTGCTCTTGAAGCTTGAATAAGCTGTTTTTTGTTTCAGACACTTCTGACGATGTTGAAAGCTGGCTTTTCTGCGTCATTGCATCAACGCATTTTTGATGTAGACTATCTAAGGAATTCTTGTTGAGGATGTTTTCTATTGCTTGTTTGGCTTTTCGTGTCTTCTCTGGTTTTAGTTTAAGTTTTTCTTCTGACATTCCACGGTCGAGTTTTTGCAGAATCTGCCTTAGTAATGGATAGCCATTTTCTTCGGTTGCAAGAGCTTCAAAAGGATTCTCCAAATACTGATTAAGTTTTTTAACCTCTTCAGGAGTTAGTCCGCTTCCGCTGCCGTGAAGGGTTAGTGATTGAAGTTTTATGAAAGGCTTCTGTAAGTGCTGCAGGCTATGTTTTACTTCCATGCTTAAAGCTTCTATTTCCGCGTCTATTTGGCTTAGTTGACCTATGCCACCCTTACTTTTCAATTCGGCAATTTTCTGTTGCATATCAGCGATTTCCTTTTCAACCAAAGCCTTTTCATTTTCAACTTTTAGTCTGCGTTCGTTTAGGTTTACAAGTTGATTTTCGAGAGTGTGAAGTTTGTCTATCAGCAGGAAGGTCTCTTCTAAGGTTTTCGTTTTAACGTATTCTCGTGCCAGAAAATCGCCAAGCATTTTAAGCAGCTCTTTTGATCTTTCAAAAACCAGTTGGAATTTTCTTCTGTCAAGAATAAAGAATGGCGAAATTCGTGGAAACCAGTTTCTAATATCAACTTCAGTTACTGCGAACGCCTTTTGGGTTTCTTGAAAAAATTCTTGAAGGCTGTCGTAAGTAACCTTGTCTGGGACTTTGACTTGTTTAAGTCTGTCAATGAACATGTGTGCAAGCTTGTTTAAGGCGCGTGCTCTGCCATAGGTTTTCATGTTTCGCTTTTCAATTTCTTTAGCGCTGTTGTCAAGAAGCATTTTTGAAGCGTCAGAAAGACTTTCAAGCGCTTTACGCATTTCTTCAAGCAGTTTTTCTGCTTTCGCGTGGACTGGAACAAAAATTGAGCTTGTTTCTTTTTCAAGCCAGCCTCTGATTTCCTTTGAGGAGAACTTTATGATTTCAGTCAATGACGTTTCCCAGTAGAAAATATGCATAAGCAATATTTATTTTTCGAGTTTCCGCGCATCCTGAATACTCTTTTTTGAGTAGCTACTCTTAAATAATAACCAAAACCTTACACATACTTCTAAGAGGGAGAAAAATGAATGCAAAAATAGTTTCGTTCATACTAATGATGGGAGTGCTTGGAAACGTTCTATTTGCAATGTCCTATTACACAGGGCAACTTGCCCCAGGAGTAGCTCTTGACTTCTCCCTTGTAGCTGCATATATTGCCGGATTTTATGGCGGTCCTCTAATAGGTTTTGTCTCTGGACTTTTCGTAGGCATATTTCCTGGAATAATGTTTGGACCGTTAGGTATGGGTTCATGGTTGGGACTTGTTGGTTTGCCGCTTGGAAAAGCTTTGACTGGGTTGGCTGCCGGAGTTTTCTCTAAAAGTTTGCGTTTAGGCGAAAGGCAGTATTCATCGATTATTGCTATTCCAGCAACTTTCATTTCTTATATCCCAGAATGCCTTTACACTTATGCATACTTTGCTTATTTGATGCCCTTCTTTCTAGGGAGTGGAGGACCATTCATATTCATCTGTTACATACTGCCCAAGGCCATACTAGAATAGTTATAATAAGCTTTTTAATGGGAGCTTTGATAGGCAACCATGGCTTTAGCGAATTCATAGGCAGATTTTTTGCAAAAAGAGTAGCAATTAGCTAATCAAAGATTTTGTCAACGTGTCGACGTTGATTTCTCCTGTTTTGAATAGTTTCCCACTCTTTATGTTGTTAACGATAACGACGGCTGGCGCGAAGAGGTTTGGGTCGATTTTGTAGAAGTCATAGTTTGCTTCTTTGAAGATTTCCATGAAAGGTTTCCCATAATCCTCGGAGGCGTTCGATGGTGCATTTTCCACTATTCGCTTCAGTTCTTCTTCGTTTTCATAATCAACCACGTAGTAGGTTATTCCACCATAAAGAATTGCATCGTTCGTTCTCGCCATTGCTTGCACAAATTTCGGATGTACCGGCGAAATGGGAGAGCATCCCCAAGCGTACAAAATCACATTAGGATTCAAACCAACCTTGCTAAGTTTGTGGATTCCAGTTTCAACTATTCGCCCAGAAACTTGTGTTGCGCCTGCAAGGCTTGTTGTTGGCGTCAGAACTATTGTCAAATTTGCAGGCAAAACCTTACAGTCTTTTGCGAGGCGACTTATTAGGGACTCTGGCGGCTGCTTCTCAGTTTCCAAAACCACAACCGCCTTATCAAAATCATCTTTATAGTCTATTTTTTCGTAAATTTCTTTAGGTTTTAACGCCAGAGCCCTTCCAGGTCCAGACCCAATCGCGAAGTAGTCGCCTTCTTTAATTTGCCAACCAGCAAATTGTGAACCTAAAGTGGCGATGACTGGACGGTCTGTGTAAACGAATATTGAGGGAAGCCACAAGTCGCCGTATTGCCTGTGGGTTATTTTGGCTTTTCCACATCCGCCCATGCAGATTTCAGTAACGATTTTTCCCGCTTGAAAACCACCTTTAGCATTTATCCCAGCGTCCACTATGGTTGCCCCAGAATCTGCCTTCTCAACCTTTACCCCATAATAATCTGGGTTTTCGTATAGTTTCTCAAGAAGTTTCCATGCCAAACGATTAACGCTCAAGCTTTTTTCCATGAAACCTTTCTCCTTAAACTTCTAGCGGCTTAGAGAAGCCTTTCATAATGGCTTAGGTGTGGATTTTTAGTTTTGGAGACATAAAGTTTGCCGTTTCCGTTTTCTGTAAGGTCTCCGAGGAAAAGGTAGAAGGGTCCTTGGACTGTTTCGCCCTCTTCAACCTTAACCTTGTCCTTGACGCTGTCGATTGTGAAAGTTGGCAAAACAGACTCTAAGAACCCTCCAACAATTATTTTCCCGTTGGTCATGCAAGCGCCCGCTCTGCCCTCAGAATCCTTTTCGATATAGATTGTTCCGTCACGCATTCGGAAGCCCGCAAACTGTCCAGCGTTTCCGTAGATTTTGATTATGCCCTTCTTCATGTGAGCACCGGCTTCGTTTCCAACGTTGCCGTAGACAACTATTTTTCCGCCGTGCATGCCTTCTCTGCATCCGCGGTAAGGAGCACCTAAATAGTCGCCAACGTTCCCGTGAATTTCGATTGTTCCACCTTTCATCATTGAACCAGCCCATCCGCTGGCATTTCCATGCACAGTTATTTTGCCATCTTTCATTTCTTCGCCAAGATGCATGCCCACATTTCCATAAATAGCTATTTCTCCGCCTTTCATGCATGCGCCTATTCGTCGAACTTTGCCCACATCACCTTTTATTATTATGACTTCGTTTCCAGATGGGTTTTCTGTTTTGGCTTCTTCAATATTGAAGAGGTCTGCAAGCTTTTTCTGTTTGTTTCCTTCCCAAATACTTAATCGAGCTATTTCTTCGGGTTTTTTGTTTTGGAAAACGTCTGGGTTTATGCAATCGGCAATTATTGGAAATTTAAACTCCTTTTTTGGATACAGCGTTATCATTAAACATCCGCCTTCACAATTATTGGACGAGAAACCTCAAGATAATGCTCTGTTACTGGATAGTTTTCATATTCAACCGTCCAATATTCCTTGAATCTGCGCTTCATTTCCTCGGTTATCTCAACGGGCTCGGAAGTTTGCACATCAAGCCACATGGTAGCGCCTTCAACATGCTTTACAACTTCGCCATTTTTGACCGCTATCTTTCCGTCTTTAATGGTGTAAGCGGCTCGTTTGAACGCCTTTCTCAAAGTCCTATATTTCTTGGAAGGGTCCGTGGTTTCGGGATTGAAGTTGTATATGGCTATGTCCGCATCTGCGCCTACTCCCAAATGACCCTTATTCTTAAGCCCTAAAGCTTTTGCTTGCCCAGCTCTGGTCATAATCGCAATTTCGTAGAAGCCTAATTCACGGTTAATCGATGGCAGAAGGCTTCTGGCTTTTGCTCGCGGATTAATCTTCTTTAGAGTTTTTTCTCTGGCTTTTTTGCTCATGAGCCATGCAATTATTTTTGGATAAGCAATGAATGGTCCACCGTTGGGATGGTCTGTTGTCATGAAAATCTTCCACTGGTCTTTGATTAGTAAGGCTAATTCTAAAGCTATTGACCATTGAACCGCGTGAACGTAACTTTTTCGCTTGTAATGGAAGGGCACTATTCCGCTGCTGGTTTCGGTTTCCACATCGTGATTGACCCATTTGTTTCCGCTAAGCTCGTAGAGATTAAACTGGAAGGGACCGTCAGCTGTCATTGTCGTCGTGTCAGTGAATATTACTTGACCCATATCCATGGTTAAGTGGGAATGGGCGTTTACGTAGTTCGCGATTTCTTCAGCTCCTGACTCAAACGTTCGCCAGTCGTCACCCTTGAAGGCGCTAAATTGACAATGCGTTATGTGAATCACTGGTTTGTTTTCAGTGGCTAAATCCTCAACGCACTTCATTGTTTCAAGAGCCGTAATGTAGTTTCCGGGTTTTCCAAGATTGTTAGTGTGAACGTGGATTGTGTGAGGCAAGTTAAGAAGTTTATTCACCTTTGAAAGCCCACGTATAATCTCGCGTGGGGTAATGCAGAAATGTGGAACTTGGTCATCTAAACTTTTAACGTTATGACCGAAGCCCCAAGCTTCTAAGCCGCCGGGGTTAACAAGTTTTATGGCGTAGCCTTTTGTGGCGTTTAACATCCAAGCCACATGCCTTGCGCATTCTTCGATTTTTCCTTCGCGTAGATATTCAAGCACGAACCACCAGTCGCCGAGAAGTGGATAACTAGCTTTATCAATTATTGGCGTGTCGTTAAACTCTTCATGTGTGTGTTTGGCTTCCAACGGCGGCATCGCTGGGTCCATCACTGTTGTGTAGCCCATTCGAGCGTAGCGGTAACCAGTTGTAAAAGTGGATGGAATTGAATAACCTACACCGGACCGTGTTATAGGCGTTTTGGGTTCAAAATCTTTGAAGTGGTCTTCCGGTCTTAAAAGTCTTCCAGCGTTAACTTTTGAGCCAGCAATGTGTGAGTGAATGTCCACTCCACCGGGCATGACAATCATTCCAGAAGCGTCAATTTTTCGCGCTTTGCGTTCGTTGACTTTATCAACTATTTTGCCGTCTTTGACGGAAATGTCCATTTTTTCACCGTTGACGCCGTTGAGGGGGTCGTAGACAGAACCGTTCCGTATCAGAATCTCCATTTATGCTTCCTCCGTGGTTTTGGCTTTCTTTATTTTTCTGACTTCGGAGAGAATTCTTCGCAAGATTTCCTCGTCTGGAAGCACTCCGCGCGGTGGCTCGATAACCTTTTTGAGTGGTAGCGGCACGTGGTCCATGCGGTAGGCTGTTCCTCCCGCTTCTATTCCGACAAATGCTGATGGAAAAACAACGTCAGCCATTTGAGCCGTAGCGTTCATGTGAGGGTCAATCACAATAAGCGGATTCTCAACTAAGTGCTCAACTGCTTTTCTGGGAAAATTCGCCACGGGGTCGGAAGCTACAACTAAAGCCGCGTCTGACTCTCTGCGCAAAAGAACATCCATAACTGATGTTTCGCCTGGATTATATCGCGGATAACCAAGAGAAAAATCAACTGCGTAAGGATAACCGCTCTGCCACGTAGAAACAGTGTTTGCGCCAGTGACGTTGAAGTGTCCTCTCATCGGCATTATTATGAACTTAGTGTGCATATTCAAGTCGCGAACTAAAGAAAGCGCGGCATCTATGTTCTTCAGCTTACCACTACTCATCGTTAAACCAACGCCAAAGAAGAGCGCTCCAAAACTGCACCCAACCATCGCATCGGCAACCTCTTCAAGATGTTCCACTGGAACGCCGGCAACTTTGTCAACGTCAAGTTCTTGGTCGCGAATGAGACTTCTAAACGCTTGGAGAAGCTCGTAATCCTTGTTAGGCTCAACTTGAATGAAATAGTCAGCCATCTCCGCAGATTTCGTCCTTCTAACATCAATAACTATTAACTTTCTCCCTGTCCTAGAAATTGTTGGGCAAACCTTTTCGGGAGTAGGCGAAACTGAGGAACTCTTTTTGAGAAACAGCCTTCTTAAGGCACTTTCAATTTTCTTTTTGCCTATTAGGGCTTTTAGTTTTGTTAAATATCCTCTCCACTCGCTTTTTTCAAATCTGCCCTCAGAAAAGGCTGTATATCGCTCTATGTGTCGTGGATGAGCGCTCCAAGGGTCGCTTCCCCAGTAGATAACAAGGTCTGCTCTGTGCCTAATCTGTCCCAAAGTGCATGAGGGAATGCCTATTTCTTGAACGCTTAAAAGGGATGGCCCATGACATACTACTGCCGTGTTGTCAATTATTCCTCCGACTTCTTCTGCCAATTTAAGCCCAACGCGTGTTGCTTCGCAGCTTGTTGAGCTCCAGCCATACAGTATTGGATAGTTCGCTTCGGCGAGGATTTCAGCAGCTTTTCCAACAGCTTCCTTCATAGAAGCCTTAACGAATTCGCCATTTCTCCTAATGAGCGGCTTCAAAATTCTGTGTTCACCACAATAACCTAAAAATTTCGCCTCGCACATGGCGCAGCCATTTTTGACCTTAACAATCTTCCCTTCGTCAATTGTCAATTCTATGTCGTCGCATAAGCTTCCACAAACTGGACAAGTCACGGACTTAACTACTTGCATTTTAACCCTTCCTAAACTGTTTCTTCAAAAGCTCCTCTAAACCTAAGACAGGCTTGTCTGGAGCTGCCTCGATTTCTGCTGGAATCCCCTTAAATGATGGCATACCGATACCATGCGTTTCGGGGTTAACCACAACATTCGCCCATGGACCATAAGGAATATAAATAATTCCCAAATGCGGCGCCCTAAGCGATTTTAAGGCTTTAACCACAACGGAGCCATATTCTGTTGAAACTTGAACGTTAGTTTTTTCTTTAATTCCAAGCTGTTTCATGTCTTCAGGGTCCATGTAACAAACAGAAACGCTTTCCGCATATTCGCTTGAGGCTTTTCCACGTTCTTTTGCCACGCCCTGCTCTATTGTCCGACCAGTAAGCAACGTCACATACAGTTTTAACTTTTGTTCCATTAGGCAACCACAACTTTTACGTTTTTTCCTCGATTAAGCTTGATATGTTTTGAAAAGAGAATACACTAATTTTAACCTAATTAACTTTTATCTTAGACTCTGCAAACGGAAACACTTTTAAACCAGAGATGCGATTGCTGGAACGTTTTGGACAAATTAAGGTTGATAATTGATGGGTGAAAAGACGGTTATAGAAGTTGAAGATTTAACGAAACATTACGGCGAAATTACAGCCCTTGACGGCGTATCCTTCAGCGTTCTTGAAGGAGAAATTTTTGGATTGCTAGGTCCGAACGGAGCTGGAAAGACGACATTAATGGAAATAATGTGTGGTTTGAGAAGATTTGACAGAGGCAAAGTTGCCATTCTCGGCTTTGACTTGGTCAAGGAACCCTACAAGGTTCGAAGTTCTATTGGATTTTGCCCTCAAGAAACTTTACTCTATGATTTGTTGAGCGTTTACGAAAATTTTGCCTTTTCCGCCTCGCTTTACTCGCTCAGCTCAAAGAAGTTTAAGGAAAGAGTTGAGTTTTCTTCCAAATTTCTAGGGATTGGAGAATTTATGCGGCGAAGAGTTAAGGAGCTTTCTGGAGGAATGAAAAGACGCGCAAATCTTGCAGCGTCAATCATTCACGACCCCCCTATCGTGATTTTAGACGAACCCACCGTGGGTTTTGACCCAAACGTCAAAAGAGAGTTTTGGGAACTGATCAGAGATTTAAAAGGCTATGGAAAAACCATGCTTATTTCCACCCATGACATGTATGAGGCTGACGAGCTTTGTGACAGAGTTGCAATAATGGATAAGGGGAAGATTGTTGCGCTTGATAAGCCTCACGTTTTAAAGGAGACTATAGGTGGAGAAGCAGCAATTCACATAAGAGTGAAAGATGTTTCACAAGAAAAGACGTTAGCAGTTCTTGAAAAATACAATTGCACTTTAAAAGAAAACGAAATTCGGATTTTCTCTAAGAATCCCTGGGAACTCATGCCTGAGGTGTCAAAGAAGCTAATCTCGCAGAAGATTTTGACAGAGAAAATTGAGGTTGTTGAGCCAACATTGGAAGACGTTTTTGTAAAGTTGACTGGACGCAAACTAATGGAGGAGTCGCGATGAATTCGGTAATAGGGATAGCAGTAAAAGACATCAAGCAATTCTTCAGAGAAAGAGGCACAATCTTCTGGACCATAGCCTTTCCAGTGATGATACTTCTGCTGTTCACCGCAATTTTCGGAAGAGAAATTCCATTCAACGCAAATGTAGGAATAGTAAATGAAGACGCCATGACACCGATGCCTTCAATACCAGAAGGCGTAATTTCGGGACTTAACAGCACTGGATTTTTGAATGTGAGAAACTTCACAGATAGAGTTGAGGCAGAAAAGGAGTTAAATGCAACTAACATACGCGCAGTAATCATAATTCCACAAAACTTCACACAAGACCTCGTAATGACTGGTCACGCAAACATAACGTTAATTCTAGACCAGACAAACTTTGATGTTGCCCGAATCATTCGAGACGGAGTCAAAACCTTCTTCACAAACTATTATCAAAATTACATTAACCAAAGTTACACTGAACCCATCGTAATAAATGAAGAGGCAATATTTGGGAAGGAAATAGGCTACAAAGAAAGCATCGTCCCCGGTATGCTCACGTATCCGCTCTTATTCTCGAGCATGGTAGTTTCCACGGGCGCCATAGTCTACGAACGCGAAAGAGGAACACTCAAAAAGATAAGGGCTTCACCCATTCGTCCCATAAACATGCTTTTCGGCAAAACTTTGGCTGCACTCTTTCAAACAGCCATATCAATTCTTGTTATGGCAACTCTAGCCGCGTTTCTGCTTGGTCCAAAACTTAACTGGAACATTCCATTGCTCATTCCAATACTTTTCTTAGGCTCAATGAACGGCATAGCCTTAGGCTTAATAATATCTTGCATTGGCAGGTCGCCTCAAGAAGCATCTAACGCAGCCACAACAATAGCCATAGTGCTTCAATTCTTTGTGGGAATGTATTTTCCGCTGGAATATCTTCCGACGTATCTTCAACAGATTGGCCAATTCATTCCAATGACGTATGCGGCTCAAGCGTTAAGAAACATAATGATTCGAAATGCCGTGTTAGCCGATTTGACTTTCACAATAGCGACACTCAGCCTTTCAGCAATTGTGTTATATGCCGTTGGGATTCTTCTCTACAAGAGATGGGTTGAAAAAGAATAGTTAGGGTTTGTATCCGCCAAGGATGCACAAAGCCAAAGCAGTAGCGATTATGTCGGCTGTTGTTCCTGGATTAAAATGGTTGCCGAATCTTCTGAGGTTTAAATCAAACGTGCGAAGACTTTCCTTACCCTTTGCGGTTGCGAGACCTCCTAGGTCTAAGACTTCCTTCGCCATCATGGAGACTTCTTGAGCTTTGTGGAGACCAACTTTTCTGGCTATGAATGTGTCTGGGTATCCAGCCAAAACCTTCAAAAAGGTGTGGATTATAGCCGTGTTCAAATCTTTGTTTTCGTTAATCTGTTTCATTAAAAAGGGATAGGCGACATCAAAGGTTATTGGGTAATTGTTAACCCATTCAGAACAAACATTGTCGTAGCTTGAGGCTATTTTGAAGACTTGGTAGAGCGAAACATTCTCCTTCATTATTCTATCCACGGAATCTGGACTGTTAACGTCAAGGTCTGGAGCCTTACCGAGCCCGCTTGGTTTAGCGATTTTTATTGCTTCATAAACATTCACTGCATCTTCCGGTGTGGTTGACTCAACAATAAGCTTCAGCTTTTCACGTAGCCTTTGAATTTCAAAAACATACCCATTCGCCGTGGGAGTCATTCCAGCAGCAACTGCGATGGGCGCGAAAAGAATTACCGTGCCAAGCAGCGTATTGCCACCTCGCTGCCAAGCATTAATGTTTGCTATACAATCTCGAATTATTTCTCCTACGCCTACTTGGCTAAACTGCATTCTTCCTTGAGAAACGGCAATTCCCCGTTCTGCTGCTAACTCAAAAAAAGGCGCGGCAGCCACGGCAGAAGCAAGAAAATGCTCATGACGAGTTCCTTCAAAACCGACAATCAAATTCACGTTGCCAGGCTTGTCGGCGCTGACTTCAAAAAGGATAGCCAACTCTAAGCATTTTGAAATGTGTTTTGCTTTTTCGCTGGGATGCATTTGCAAGAGTGCTCCTTTTTCTACTTATAACTTTTGCGCAAAAGTTTTATTAATGTTGTGTAAAAAACTACACAGCAATGAAAAACACTACATGAATGTGAGAATATGACATTACGACCAAAAATAAACACAAAAACCATAGCTTTTATTGCGATATTTGCTGCCCTATATGTACTTATGGGATACGTACCCTTATTCTACATTTTCGGCGCCTATGGTCAATTTATAACAGCATCTTTAATCATCGCACCCATAATCGGCATAATTCTTGGACCATTTGGAGGAACATTGGCTGTAGCAATTGGTGGATTGGTAGGAATGGCAATAACTGCAAACGCCCCTATGGGAATCTTCACTTATCTGCCTGGAACATTCGACGCTTTATGTGTAGGGTTAACTTTTCGTGGAAAATGGTACTTAGCTGGAGCAATCTTTGGAGTTTTCATAATAGCTTTTGCAGCATTACCTACCATTGGAGACGCCAGATATTTCGTGTGGTTTCACGCAATAGCGCTGTTCTTCTTGCTTTCACCTGCCACAACTCTCGCGACCGAATACATAAAGACATTTAATCCTCAAAAACTAGTATTAGGAGTGGGAATATTTGCTTTCATCGGAGTCTTAGTTGACCATATTGTGGGAAGCTTCATCTATCAATCTGTAATAGCTCCACTTCCATCTACTGTATGGGAAACCGTTGCGTTTATCTATCCAGTGGAAAGACTGCTTGTGACTATCGTGGCAGCTATACTTGGGGCTGCGATAATTCGTGGAGTAAAAACAACAGGTTTAACAATTGGCGAAGCAATTGCTTGAAGGCGATTTTATTCTAAATTATGACGGATATGTTTTTGAGGTTAAGGGTTTAGTTCATCCTTTAGGCAGGGTTATTGCTTTTCCACGGTTTATTCTAGAATCTCATGGCAACCGCATTCATGGAAAAAGCGTCTACAAAAAAATCTACAGCATTTCCGAGCGGTTCAAATTTCTTGAGCAGAATTTTCCTCAGTACATTGTTTATGACCCAGTTTTTGATGAGAAGCTTTGTGAAGTGCCACTGGAAGACGTGAAACGTCATTATCAGCCCGTCAACCGTTTACGGCAGCTTCGACATCGTGAAAGATTAGATGATTTGGAGAAGGATGCGCTCAGTTTCTTGGAACTTTTAAAAAAACAAGCGGGAATTCGTTGGGCTAATATGGGGATTTCGGGTTCGCTTCTTGTCAAATTGCACACGCAAAGCTCTGACATTGACCCGATAGTTTATGGAAGCGAAAACTGCCGCAAAGTCTACGCGGCATTAAAGTCTTTGACGAAAGAGGCAAAAAGCAACGTGAAAAAATACACACCGGAAGAATTGCAGAAGCTATATGAGTTTCGCGTAAGAGACACGCAGATGAGGTTTGAGGATTTTGTGCGGACAGAAAGTCGGAAAGTCCTGCAAGGAAAGTTCAAGAACCGAGACTATTTTATGCGTTTCATTAAGGATTGGAGCGAAATTCACGAAAGCTATGGCACAGTCCAGTACAGAAATGTGGGTTACGCAAAAATAAAAGCAAAAATTGTGGACGATTCGGAAGCAATTTTCACGCCTTGCACTTACAAACTTACAAATGCTGAGATACTGGAAGGCACACGCGTAGGCTTAATTGAGGAAATCGCTTCTTTCAGAGGAAGATTTTGCGAACAAGCCAGAAAAGGCGAAGCGGTGGTTGCGCAAGGAAAAATTGAGCGCGTGACGGACAAGAGGCAAAACCGCGAATACTTTAGGCTTCTGCTAGGCAACAAACCTTCAGACTACATGGTGCGGGCATAGATTGGTTAAGATACAACTTTCAACACTTGCTCGTAGTATCTGGGGCAATAGGTTAAAGTTACTTGATGAAAACTGCCCTTCGAAGTTATAAGCTCTTCTAGGTTTCCTTCCACGTAGACTTTTTCGTCTTTGAATGCTTGCATGCGGAACTCTTCCAGGTAAGACACCACACGCTCAGCTTCCTCAGCACCAGTTTTTGCTTCTATAATCTTTAAGGGTTCAACGCCATAAACTGAAGGGATAAAGGGTGATTCATGGTCGTCGGTTATGCGCGCAAACATTTTAACCCAGCCTTTCTGCACAATCCTCGCTTCCGAAAAAGGTGATTCAAAGATTTCTTTCCAGTCTTTCACAGGTTCAAACTCTGTCTTAATTATTCTTCCACTCTGCTTGTCGTTGAACACTGCATAAATCAGTTTTCTCTGTTGATGCCAAACGAACTCTTTGGCACTGTAATTTTTGAACCTCCATGTTTTCCCTTTTATTGAGTCATCGCTTTCAAACTCATTCTTCAGTTGAGAACCTCCGTCACAATAAAGTTCCAGAAGCGTCTCTCGCAGTTTTGCCAAGTTTTTTCCTCCATAAATAATTAGGTCTATGTCAGAAAACTGTGGATGATAGAATCCGTGAAGCAGAGAACCGAAAACGCCGAAATTCTTATTTGACAAACCAGAAAGCTCAGTAACAATTCCAAGAACTCTCTGTAAAGCATCAAGAAGCTCATCTTTCGGTTCTTTTTCAATCAGTTTCACAAGCCCTTCACTTGGTTTCCGCGTTTCCATGATATTTGCGCATTTAACGCCTACAACCCTTCTGTCAAGAATAGGCAGAAATATCATGTACTGAGGAAAATTGTTTTTAACAAATTTCCAGCCTTCATCCTCATAAAACTTGAAGAAAACATGGTTTCTATCCGTTCTCAACGCTTTAGGATTATTAGATTCGAAAATTTCTGCTGGTGCATATTCAACATCGCAAACATACGCGTTTGCTGGATGAGAACAGCCAAAAACACGAAAAATTAAGCCTTCCCTTGTTACTATTGCGTCACGGTCTCTAAGTCTCAAATCGGCCAAATGTACTCTTCCTCTCTGACGCCAGTTCCAACAACAACTTGATAAAAAACTTCGTCCGTGCAGACACTCTCAACCCGCTCCAATGTTCCGGCAACCTTGATTTTGTCTCCTTGCCGTGCAATATTCCTATAACATCCAATCATTGAAACCACGAGTATTGGAATTTTCTCTTTAGGAAGGTTTGAGGATTGATTTGCCGATGTGTAGTCTTCTATTTTGTATATTGCTGGACGGAACATGGCTTCACTATCATCGTTAACAGTACATGCAAATTTTACCGGAGCTAAGGGTGTGAATTTATATGCGCCATATTCCGAGTGAATTTCTCCGGGTTTACGAACTGCATTGTACATGAAAATCTTCCCAGAAAAGCGCCCTTTGAAACGTCTCGCGGCGTCCAAACGGTTATTAAAAACATAACTTAACTTTTTGGCTTCAACAAGTTTTTCTATCGTTTTCTCCAATTTGCGAAAGTTTTCTGCGCCATAAACCACAATGTCTATGTCGGATTTTGACGAGTGCATGTTAAGAGCTATGGAGCCGTGAACGCCAAAATCCTCAATCGCTATGCTAGATTCGTTTGACAATAAATTGACAAAGTCTAAAGTCATCTTCTGCAAGCTATCCTTACGGTTCTGCCCAATTATAGAGGCTAGACAATCCCTTGGAACATAGACTTTCTCAACCGAACTCAACGGCGCACTTATTACATACTTACCCCTAAAAGGACAAAAATACACGTAACTGGGAAAGTTTTTCTTAAAAGTTTCAAGAAACGCTTGATAATTTTGAGCGGTGTAAAGTTTCTCGGCGCGGAAAAGTTCCAGCTGCCCATATTTCCATGTTCTCTCCAGAAAATCAATTTGGAAAAGCGTTTTGAACGTGGATGGAATGTACTTTAGGAATGCAAAAACTCGGTTTTGTGGATGCTCATAGCCGAAAACGTTGAATATGAAGCCTTCTCTAGTTGTGAAAGTGTCGCCGTCCGCAAGGGTCCATTTCTTGGGAATCGTTTCTGAGCACCTCGATAAAATGGGAATGAAATGCTAAAAAACCTATTGCACAAACAGCATAAAACTTAAAATCGAATTAAAGTAGAACATTCAAATGTGAGCAGTTTGAAAGAAAGTTTACATCCTTATGTAGTGTTTCTTCCATCCGAACAGAAAAGTAAAATATTAAGCGCAATCTTCGGGTCTAAAGCCGCAGTTGACATTCTAAAATTTTCACTCAGCCAAGGCATCTCAAATAAGATTTACCAAAAAGACTTGGTAAGAAAACTTGCCTACTCAAACAAGACGATAATTGGAACGTTAAAGTCTCTGACCAACCTTGGAATTTTAGCAGAAGACATGGAGAAAATGGAAACAGAACATCGCACAACATGGGTCAAGGCTTATCAGCTGTCGGACACTGGCAGATGGTTCGCCCTCCTACTAGCGGAAGAAAAAGACTTGTCTGAAAGTGAAAAGGCGGAGATACTGAAGAACATTTTCAGAAAATACATGAACTGGGTAAATGACCTTTCCCAAAAGCTTAATGTGAACAAGAAGACGCTAGAAGAAATCTTCAGAGAAGAACTAAGTTAGCAGAGGCATTAAGAATTGAAAACGACAGTAATAGCAGTTGTCGGAAGTAAAAGCTCAGGAAAAACAACCACAATAGAAGCCCTAACAAGGGAGCTAACAAAAAGAGGCTACAAAGTCGCCGCTATAAAGCATATTTCAGAGGTGAACTTCACAATAGACACAAAGGATAAGGACACTTGGAGGTTCGCTCAAGCCGGAGCAAAAACAATAATAAGCGTTGCATCTCACGAAGTAGCCACAATAGAAAAAGTGAACGAAGCAGATTTTTCGTTAGAAGAGATTCTGAGAAAATGCGAAGACCACGACATAGTTATTCTTGAAGGATTCAGAAAATTTGTGAGCAAAAATAAGAACATACCAAAGATTGTAGTTGCAAAATCGAAAAAAGAAGCTTTAGAAGCTTTAGACCAATTCAAACCTATTTTGGCTTTTACTGGTCCCTACTCGACTGAAAAAATGAATTTAAAAGTTCCTTACGTGGATGTGTTGAAGAAACCGGAGAAAATTGCGGATATTGTGGAGAAGTTAGCCATTAAAAGACGTTAATGAGTTGATTTGTGTTGTTGGGTTATGGGGTTTGGAGATTCTGTTTGAGGGGGAGAAAGGAGATTCTTACAAAAATTATAAGGGATTTCTCCAAACCTTTCCACCCAACAGTTTCTGCTGTCATCCCCTCCTTAAAGAGCCTTGAAGGCTTCAAACCATCGGTTGTACAAGGATAACATGTCAAGCGAAACGCTTGGTTTTCTCTCCTCAAGTATCAGTCTAAAATCGTCCATTCTTAAAGGTCTCGGCTTAGCTTGTTTGTTAGTTGCTTGGCCTGATTCGAAAAACTCGCCTATAAGCTTTAGATGTGCTGACTGGCAGACGTCTCTTATGTCGCTTCCAGAAAAGCCTTCAGACAATCGCGCCAACTCGTGCAAATCAACATCAGCGGCAAGTTGCAGGTTGCTCGTGTAAAGCTTGAACATCATCAAACGCGTGTGATGGTCAGGAAGTGGCACCAAAATTCTTTTTTGGAATCTTCTAATGAAAGCCCAATCCAAGTCCCACGGTTTATTTGTGGCTCCAATCACATAAACGTGAAGATTTTTGCCCTTGTCGACTATGCCGTCCATCTCTTTCAAAAACTGGTTTCGAACGCGGACTTCCCCGCCAACTTCGTTTGAATGTGCTCCCATAAGAGAATCCAACTCATCGATGAAAACTATTGAGGGTTTTCCATCATTTGCCGATTTTCTAGCTGACCCGAAAAGCTTGGCAACATTCTGTTCAGCTTCACCTAACCACTTAGACATTATTGAGGCAGCGTCAATGGAAATGAAAGTCGCGTCTATTTCCGTGGCAACAGCAGCAGCTAAAAGAGTTTTGCCACAGCCGGGCGGTCCAAACAGGAGGATTCCACGCGGCCATCCTAACGGGAATAAGTCGGGTCTCTGAACTGGATAAACTATTGCTTCTTTCACTGCTCTTTTGGCATTGTCTAGCCCGACGACTTCCTCCCATTTCACATTGGGCTTCTCAGTCACTATCAATTCCTCGTAGCTTGATTTTCCTCCTTCCGTGGTTTTTGCGTTTTCCGAGTCTTTGGTTTCCTCGCGGAATTCTGCGGGCGAAACTGCTCCTTGTAACGCTTTTATCCTTTCCTGGTAGGCAATTGCTCTCTGTATGTAAACTTTGTTTAGGCTATATTCTGGATAAAGCTGGACAAGTTGCAAGAGGCTTTCTATTGCTTTCTGATACATCGTTATTGCTAAGCCTCTGGAGCCTTGCTTGTCTAAGCGTACCGCCTCTAAAGCGTAATTGGTTGCGGCTTTCTCAAGTTCCTGTGAAGCGCTCAAAATTTTTCCACTCCTATTCTCCCGTTCTCAACTCAATCTTTATTTTTCCTTTCGCTCCTAAACTTTCAAGAGCCTTTCTAACTTCTTCATCAGAGGTTTTCAAATCTGTAGAGCAGCGTGCTATGTCAATTTCTCCATTACATTTTCTAACATAATCGAGAAGCATGTCCTCTAAAATTGGATTCTCAATTTTTAGGGAAATTTCTTGAATTTCGGCTTTTTTATAAGAAAAGAGGGTTTGGGAAGAATTTCCATCCTGCTCAGTCACGGTTTCTTGACCGACCGCTTGGGAACAGTTAGCGGCTAACGCAACCATTTCTTTCAATGCAGATTGTTCGGTTTCTGACGCAATTGTGGTAGCGGGCGGTTCGGGAAGTTTTTCAGCAAGTTTCTGTTCAAGAAAGCCCGACACTTCTTTGAGTATTTCTTCTCCTCCGGGTGTTTTTCTGTTTACTGGGATAATTGACTCATCAGCAGTTATTCTCGTCGAATACAAGGTCTCGCTTATTTCTTCGTTGACCTTATTCAGTTCAGAAGAAACGTCAGGTAAAACTTCAAACAGTTCTTGGGACACATGCTGTAAAAGCTTCAAGGAAGGTTTCAGGTCAATAACTATGTCGCTTAGCTCCTTTATGGTTTCAAGTCTAAGAATCACACGTTCTATGGCTAACTCAACATTGTAGAGAAATTTTATTAGTTTTCGAACCTCTGCGATTTCGTTTGCGCAAATCGCTGCCCTTTCTTTATTTTTGTTTTTGAGAGCATTTATGCATGTTTGAAACAGAATATGATCTCTTTCTTTTAGACGAAAGCTTGCTTGGTCAAGTTTGTTGCGTTGAATTTTCAGGGTTTGAATTGACTTAACAACCGTCTCACGAAATGGTGGAGGGTTTGGATGAAGAAAACCTTTCATCTTTTTTCCCTCCGCCCGCCACCGTTAGTTGCTGGCTTATATGCCGCTTCTTCCGATTTCTTTCACGTATACAACCACGGGGGGCTCTGGAAGTTCAGGACTTGAAGAAGACAAAGCATGTTCTTTTGGAGTTTCAGCCTTTACCTTGTCTTTCTCTTCTACTGCAGTTTTTAGGTCTTCGCCAAGTAAAATGTTTGAAAGTTTATTTTTTGTGAGCTCTAAATCATTTTTTTCTACATTGACTCGTCTTAGGTTTTCTTGGATTATTGCAAAGGCTGCTCCATAATATTGATCGTCGATTTTTCCTATTTCATGTTCGATTTCAAGATGAACCAAAGCGTAATTTAGCTCTCGCGTTTCTTCGGCACAGCGGGCAATTTCCTTGTTTATTTCTTCAATAATAGATTGAGCTTCAGTTTTCAGCTGGGTTAGCGCTCCATCAAAACTGTTATGAAGTTCTTCGTATAGCTCTTGCGAGATTTTTTTCTTCTCAACTAACTCTTTAAGGGCTTGGTCTTTGCGCCATAAAAGCGGTATTTGATCACATAAGAGTGCAGCTTTTGATTTTATCTCGGACATGAGTGTTACTTCTGCACCGTCGAATTTCAGGTGCTCCGTGGGAAGTTTCAAGAATTTTCCGCTGCCTTGTTCGATGAACGCAGCGTCAAATTTTCCGTTTGGAGAAACTGCAAAAGAGGCTACTTTACCTACTACTCGTCCGTACTCGTCTTTGATTTGTTTTCCGACAGAAAGAAAAAGATTGGGGTCTTGTGGCATGGTTTTTCTCCCCTATACCTTTTAAGAGGTTTCAGTTGGTGCTTTCTCGCCTAAGGAAGGCGCTGGGAGTCCCGGAATTCCTGGTGGGAGTTCTGGGAACTTTTCTTTGATTCTTTGTTCCGCAACTGTTGCTGCTTCTGTGAGAATTTTCTGTGCATCTTCGTTTACTGCGTCAAAGTTCAACGTCATTCCTGAGCTTTGTCCAGCTTCAATCATTATACCGCTAAGTAAGTTGCCAATTTCTCCGAGCTCGTTTTCTGCCTCTGGAAATACGCTAACAAGTCCTGCTCTCACTGACCTTAAAACGCCGACTGCTGGTCCGAGGGTTGACACTACATCTCCAAGTTCGGATACAGTGCGTAACCTTAATACAATTTGTTCAAGTGCGAGTCTTGCGTTAATAATTAATCTTTCCATTTTGCGTATTTCTGCTAGCTCATTTGCGAAGACGTTTGCGCGTGCCGTGTCGTGCTTTGTGTAGGCGTCGACTATTCTTGCGAATATTGCTTTGTCTCTTTGGCTGAACCTTTCAGTTGCCTGATCAAGTTTCTGAACTTGCAATTCAATGCGTCTAACTGCGAAATCCAATCGCGGCTTCAGTGGACCTGGCGGTCTGACTGCCTCCTTGATGCGGTTGGTGAATGGTTGCTCATCTCTTCTAGTTTCCCATTTTTTTGCGAATCTTTCTGACAAATTAATACCTCCGAAAAAAGAAGGATGCACAGAACAATATTATATATTGTTAACATGGTGAAAACATGCACGTATATACGTAGAGCTATATGCCAAAGTGAAAAGTGTTTTGAGCTTTAATTTTCTAATTAAAAGATAAAGTTGCTGATTTTGGGGTATTAGACAAAAATGTGTAAGTTAGACTAAAAAGAGGCTTAGAAATCAAGTGTAAGGCAAAGGTGAAAAAAATTGAAAGACAGAATGAAAATCTTCCTCGTAGTAGCAGCATTGGGATTTGCAGCCGGAGTTATCGCCGATGTAACAGCGGAATACGTGATTCCAGCGATCATGACAGTGTTGCCAGAAGTTCTCAAGGCTAGATACATAATTTCAGGATTCGCCGGCGCTTGCTTAACGCTTGTCATGGTCAGCATATGGGCTTACGTCACTGGACCCTCAGAAAAGTAAAAATCACTCTCACCCCTCTCTCCTATTTTGCGTATTTTTAGTGGATTTCTTCTAGGAAGAAAGTTTTGGACTCAGGAGCGGAAAAAGCAATCATCCGCTTTTGTCAGTGTACCTCGATTACCTCATCGTCCAACATATTGAAATAATTGTTCAGTCTATTTACGCTTACGGAAGATACTGTAAATGTGCGGCATATTCGGTTTCGCTTTGAAAACGCCAATTGCCATGGACAACGTGTTCAGATTACTTGAAAAACTAGAAGTTCACCAATACCCGTCAGAACCGAAACCTGTCGGAGGTTATGGAGCAGGAATTGCTGTGCTTGAGGAAAGTGGAGAAGTTCTTTGTGAAAAAATTGGAAGCGTTGATGGTTCTCCTGCTAAGCGTTTATCTGAAATTTTTAGCGTGAAAGAAGCGTCTATCCTAATCGCCCATGTTCGGATGCCAAGTCCTCAGTTTATGACAAGTTCCTCTTTTAAGGAAACAGCTCAGCCTTACATTGCCAAGTGTCAACCTGACTTAACTGTGATTTCAGTCCACAATGGATACATAGAAAATTACAAAGAGATTAAAGGAAAACTGTGTGGGAAACATGTTTTCGAATCGGAAAAGTCCGGGTTTATCGATTCAGAAATAATCCCTCATTTTTTCGAAGAAAAGTTGCTAGAGAAAGGTGATGTCAATGACGCCTTAGATGCGGTTTTCTCAAATATGGAAGGTTCAAGTGCGATTGGTATATTACAGATTTCAACAAAAGGTACATTCTTACATTTTATTCATAAAGGCAATAAAACCAGAGGATTGACGGTTTGGACAAACAAATATAGCGAGGCAATTTTCTGTTCTAGAAAAGAGGTATTAGTAGGCGACTTTAACAAAATGCTTGTTCAAGGTGAATTTGAAGAGAAAGTTTCGGTTCAGTGGCGTGAAGATGCAAGTTTAAAGCTTTCCGTAACAATATAATTTTGGCACAAGCAAATGGAACGGAAACATGTGGATTCGAATGTTTTCTGTTTACTCGCTAAACCTATTCGAGATGCTTTATCCGAGTTAGGCTTTGCTGAACCAACGCTTCCGCAGATAAAAGCGATTCCGCATGTTCTGGCTGGCGAAAATGTGCTTTTGATTGCGCCTACGGGAAGCGGCAAAACGGAAGCAGTTCTTCTTCCAGTTTTTTAGAAGCTGATTCAGCAAGAAAAAAAGAAAGAAGGAATATCAGTAGTTTATATTACGCCTTTGAGGGCTTTGAACCGTGATTTACTAAAGCGTTTGTCTTTTTGGGCTCAGCATTTGGGCTTGACAGTGGAGGTTAGGCATGGCGACACTGAAATGAAATTGCGTAGAAGACAGGCGATTTCGCCGCCGCAGATGCTTGTGACTACGCCGGAGACGTTGCAGGCGATTCTTCCGGGCTCTCGTATGAGGCAGCATCTGAGCCATGTTAGGCACGTTGTTGTTGATGAAGTGCATGAGTTGGCGTCGAGTAAGCGTGGTGTTCAGCTTTCAATAGCTTTGGAGCGCCTTTTTGATGTGGTTGGTGAGGAGTTTCAGCGTGTGGGTTTGTCGGCTACTGTTGGAAACCCTGAAGAGGTTGCGCAGTTTATTGCGGGAACAGGTCGAAAGATTCGAATCGTGCAAGCATTGCCGCCTAAGGGTTACAGTTATAATGTGGAGAATCCGTTGCCAACTGATGCGGATTACGAGTTGGCTGGTAAGCTTAGAACTTCGCCGGAAGCGGCGGCTAGAATAAGGCGAGTGTTGGAGCTTGTTGACAGCCATAAGTCAACATTAATATTTGTTAATAGTCGAACGAACGCGGAGATGCTTGGTCACAAGTTCGGTCAGCTTGGACGAGCGGACATTGCGGTTCATCATGGTTCTTTGTCGAAAGAAGAGCGTGTGCAGATTGAAGACGAGTTTAAGGCTGGAGTTTTGAGGGCGATAATTTGCACGAGCACCTTGGAGCTTGGTATAGACATTGGTAATGTGGATTTAGTCGTTCAGTATCTTTCGCCGAGGCAGGTGAGCAGTTTAATTCAGCGTGTTGGGCGTAGTGGGCATAGATTGGATATGCTTTCGGAAGGTGTTATTGTTACAGCTTTTCCAGACGATACTTTGGAATCGACTGCTGCAGTAAGAAAAGCCTACAAAAATAAGGTTGAGCCGGTTTTGATTCACGAAGACGCTTTGGATGTTTTGGCGCATCAAACAGCAGGATTACTCATGGATAAAGGGTCTTTGACAATAAAGGAACTAATGGCAACTGTGCGCAGAGCTTATCCTTATCGGAACCTTAAGGAAAAAACACTTTTGGATGTGATAGACTTTTTAGACAGCCTAGACGAATTAAGATTTGAAAAAGAAGGAAAAGTTTTGAGAAGAGCCCGAAAGAGTAGGCGTTATTACTTTGAGAATTTGTCCATGATTCCCGACGAAAGACGCTACCCCATAGTGAATGTGATTTCAGACCGAAAAATTGGCACTTTAGGCGACGAGTTTATGGCTATAAGAGCGCGAGTAGGCTTAAATTTCATTGTTAGAGGAAAAGTTTGGCGAAAACTACTTTATGACAAAAGTATCCATTGTTTGTTGATAAACACTAAATAGTTTTGTCATGTTATAAGTTACTTTAAAGTAGTTTCTAATTTGTGTGCGTTTAAAAATGAGTATGGGTAATACGAAAATGAGTAATTGAAAAATGGAGAATGGAAGAGGATGTTTGTTTGATTATAAGAAAGTATGCGATTGTGGTCAGATAGAGCAAGTCCATTAAAAGCCCGAGTATTGCTGGAATGTAGTTATCCATTTTTCAATTCTCCTAAAAACCAAATTGTTTCTTTATTTCTTTTATTGGTTCGCCCATTGCTCTTCTAAGGATAATTTCTTTTTGGGTTTCAGTTATTGCACCGTAACATTTCTTTAATGTTCGTGTGTCTTCCCAACCTAACGTTTGAGCACACAATTCATAATTCCAGTTGGTAGCGTCTAAAAAGTCTTGAGCTGATGTGTGTCTCCAAATATGGCATGGTTGCTTAGGTATTGGAATCTTAGCTTTTTCATAAGCCTTAATAAAAATCTCACGCACATTCTTATAGCAAAAGGGAAAGAGTTTTCCTTGTTTTGGATTATCCCTTAATTCTAAATTCTTTTGCAGTTTGTCTTTCAATTCTCCAATGATTAGTTTTCTCCATTTTTTTCGTCCTTTCTTATGCCTTCCTTTATCAACAACTGTTATAATCCATTTGTTTTCATATCTTTCAAGGTTTTCAATGTAAGCATCTAATGTTGCGTTTATTCGTGTTGCAGTATAATAGAGGAAGTAGGGAAGGCTAATCCATGCATCTAAGAAGGGTTTTTCGTCTTCATCCTTTTCTATGATTTCTTTCAATGCTTTAATGAAGGCATGGCGTTGTTCTTTTGTTAATCGGTCATAGGCTTTAGAACCTAAATGAGATTCAACTTCTCCATCAATGCCTTTAGAATTTAATGTTTCGCTGTTTACTCCATGAATCAGTTGAAACCATGAACGTATGCTCTGCTTTACTTGATATCTGCTTAATCCTTTTATCTTTTTGTTCTTAATTTCAGAAAGAAAATTAGCACATTCCTCAATAGTCAATTTATTTGGATGTCTTCTTAGAAATACGCAAAGACGCCAAAAATGATGCAAAAGCTCACTTCTATAGTTTTTGCTGAGTTCTTTTTTTCCAATATTGTTTTGAACTTCTGAACTTCTGGAATGGTTAGGAATCCTTCATAGGTCATTTGATAAGGCTTTAATTCTGTTTGACTTAACTCATTGAAAATTTCAACAATGGTTTCTTTTGGAATTTCTTTTAATTTGCGATAAATGGTTCTATAACTTATATGCAGATGTTTTTCTAATTCATAGGGTGATGTTGTGGCATACAATTTTATGGCATTGATTAAATCTTCTTTTGTTAATGCCTGCGGTCTTCCTATTCTCTTTTCTTTTTTAACTGTTTTTTCTAAGGGAATTTGGGTTTGAGGTTTCAATATCTGAAGGGTTTTCATATTTGTTTTACTCCTTTTCGGTAATTATTACTTAAATAAGGTAGCAATTTATTTAAATACGTTTCGGTAATTACTATTAAGTTGTGGTAAAAATGGGTAGAAAAATAAAGACAAGCATATCATTAGATGAAGATATTTTAAAATGGATGGATGAGCAAATCGCTACAAAAAGATTCAGAAATAGAAGTCACATTATGGAATATGCGATAGAGCAATTGCGGAGAGCTGGGAAATCTGAAGGCTAAAAGATTGAAAAGAAGACATAAACGAGACACGGTCAATGATGATTCGTTAGAATGGATTTTAGCCGTTGATATTAATCAATGAATAGTTTTTCGTAATATTCACTGTGATAGTGTTTGACTTTTCCATTATGCCCATAAGGTATAGAGACAACAACTTGATGATTTTTAATCACTCTTATTGTTGTTAAAACATTAGAACCGTTAAATTTTATTTTCCATACTATTTCTTTTGGTTTGATGAGGTCTCCGCAATAATGACATCTTAAAGAACCATATTTTTTGATAAGTCTTTTGAAAATTGGTTCAGTTAATAGGTATTGCTTCATGCTGAATTGATATTTAAATTTAAACAAGTTTAAACTTTTTTCTCTTGTTTAAACATCAATCAATCAAACAAATGGAATACTACGAGCAAAAATCAGTTAAAAACATTAAAAAACGACATTTTCTGATTATTTGTGGTTATTTCTGATAGGTAAACCTTAAATTGGTTCTATTCTTAACGTATTTTTCGAGGCATGGAAAATGAAAAAACAATTTATTGTTAAAATCTCAAAAAATGGAATCAATATTCCAAAAGAGAGGCTTACGGGAATCAGTGAAGGCGATTTAGCGGAAATTCAAATACAAAAGGTCTATGCAGACGATGAGTTTAAGAAGGCTTTAAAATTTGCCATTACCGAATTGAAATAAACCTTAGATTTTCTTTCATTTTCCATTTTTTTAACAGAATTTTGTTAAAAATTTCATTTTCGGTTTATTGAAAAGTTTGAATCAAAAAAGTTCAATAAATTTATTATTTTTAAGTTAAGTTAAGTTGTTTTCGATGTAATATGAAGCAAATAACTGTTAGTTTGAAAGATGACGAATTGAAAGCTCTAACCGAAATCATGCAGACTAAGAACATAAATTGTTTACATAGAGTTGTGAAGGTCGCTATTGAGGATTTCATTAAACGTTTTATGGAAAATAGAGGAACGTGAAAATTATGGCTAATCCAATATTTTTTTTCATCATTATAGTTGTTCTCTTGATTATCATCATCCTTTTTCTGTATGCCTATCGAGAAGGCATTGAAATATGGTGATTAAGTTTGACGGATATCCAAGGGCTTTACGTCATCAATCCAAAAACCAAAGAATGCGTATTGAAATCTCAAAAGCTATCATTCAAAAGCGTTAAAGAAATTACGTTATTTCTTTTACGAAAAATCAATGGTAAACCATTAACCTTTGATTATGTTGAGGTTTCAGAAATTGAGTAATGTAAATAGTAAGTATCCATTGATTCGCATTCCCAAAGAGCTTTATGATGATGTAAAGATAGTTGCAGACCGAAAAGGAATCTCAATCGGCGAAGCATTAGAATATACATGGAAATCTTCTAAAAGACCATTGCCAAGTATTCAAAGAGAGAAAGAAAAAATGGAATCGCGACATCGTGTAGAGATGATTCAAATGAGAAATCAAATGCAGAAGGAAATTTCTGCACAGTATGAAGTGAGAATAAAAGAATTAGAGGATATGTTGAAGGATGTGCAAATTAAGAATGAACGATTGTTTGAAGAGAATCAAATAATAGCAAATGAAATGCAGGGTCAATTTCAACTTAACAAGTATCTGGAAGACAGGATTAAGGAACTTGAGGAACAACTGAAGCAATCAGATGTAAGTAAACTTATGAATGAAATCGAGGTTAAAAATTCTGAAATTGGAAGATTGAATGAAAAGATTAATCAATTGAAGGATAATGTTTCAAATTTGGAAATGGATAATAAGGCTTTAAGGGAAGCTCTCCGTAAATCATCATCTGAAGTTAAATGGATAAAAGAGAATATAAAAAAGGATTTGGAAGACATGTTAAAAGCAAATTCATTATTGGATATTCAACCTATGCTTAGAACTTTAGTTAACAGAATTGAAGGGCTTAATCTCGATAATCTGTTAATTTGATGGATGCCTTTCAGAGCAAATATTCGGTTTCTTTTGCGAAAATAATTGAAAGTAACCAACAAAATTTAAAACAAAGCCAAAGTAACCAATTTCTGAAAGAATGTGTATACAAACTCAAACCTTAAATAAAGGCGGAAACCGAAAAATAGGCAAAAGTAACCAATAAAATAAGGAAAAAAACCTGTTAATCAACTATGCGTCGTGTTGAGGTAGTAATGTGTATACACAATGGAATGTTTTAAGAAATTTTGTGTATACACGTTATTTTCCATAGTTTTGTATACAAAAGGGGTTTTGTTATAATTTTGTTATGTAAGAGTATAACAAAACATGGACTTTTTAACATAAGTGTAGTTATGGCGAATAGTGCAGATAGAGGATGAAACGGGCACAGTTTACGTTGTGCCTGCTGAGGATCCGTTTGCGGCGATTCCTGGTTGGGATGGAGAGATTTTGCCTGTGCCTTTTGACTTGGCTCAGGAAACTGGAAGGCTACGTGAACAGATTAGAGACGCATTGAGGGAAAATGATAAGGTTGAGGTTGTGGCGGAGAAGCTTGCTGGTAAATTTAAGATGAATAAGACCGGTTTGTTGGATGCTGTTAGAGAAGTTGCAGAGCATCTAAACCAAGGCGCGCCGTTGCCAACGCATAATCACATTCTCATAGAAGCCTTTGACAAATACCTCATAATCCACGCGAGTTTTGGAGAGATTGTGAATCGTACTTTGGGCAGCGTTTTTGATTCTGTACTTTCAGATAGGGAGTTGATTATTGGCTGGTGGAATGATGGTTATCGAATATTGATTGAGATGCCGAGGAATCTGACGCAGCAACAGGTTGAGAAGATGCCTTCTATGCTTTTTGGTTTGGCGGATGAGGAAGTAGACAAGGCTTTTAGTGATTATTTGGAGGCGAGGTTTCCGTTTTCTTACAAGATGAAGTTTGTTGCTGAAAGGTTTGGAGCTTTGCCTCGTGGGAAAACGATGGGTCCGGAGAGGCAGGGTCAGCTTGTTGGACAGTTTAGGGACACGCCAGTTTATGATGAGACTTTGCATGAGGCGATGTTAGAGAAGGTGGATGTGGCGAAGGCTAAGGAGATAATGCACGCGGTTAAGGATGGGAAAATTAAGGTTAGCACTGTATGTCGTTCGGAGAAGCCTACGCCTTTAGCCTATCGCATACTCACCATGTATTCTGACATTTCGGAACTGATGGCTCCAGAAGAGGTTTTGCTAAGCAACATTGACAAGATGAAAAAGACAATAGAAGCCAGAACAGCAAAGCTGCTTTGCATATCATGCGGAAAATGGACGGGTGAGAGGAAGATCAGGAGTTTGCCAGAAAACCCAACATGCGAAAAATGCGGTTCTGGGCTTTTGGCGCTGTTGTATCCAAGCCAAGACGTGAAGCATCTTCAGGAAATTTTGAAGAAAAGATGGGAAGGTAAAGAGTTAGCAGAAGAAGAGCTTAAAGAGTTGCGAGATACAAGGCGCACAGCAGATTTAGTATTGAGTTATGGCAAAAAGGCAATAATCGCGTTGGAAGTGAAAGGCGTGGGACCAGAAACAGCCTTCAGAATATTAGGCAAGATGCACCTGAAAGAAGACGAATTCTACATGGACTTGCTAAAGGCCAAGATTCAGTATCTACGAACGAGAGAATATTGGGAAGATAGACAAGACCGCAGAAATTTGCATTAGACTCAGCAGTTTACGTGTAGATGCTTTTAACTAAATTGTATGCTTCTTCTTCGATTGTAGCTATTGACGACAGAAGCTCTGGGATTTCACTTCTTCTGCCTCCTTTCCCATCTAGATAATCCAAAATTATATAGCACATTTCCTTTATTTGCTGTCCAGAATTTTGAAAAGAAAGCGACAATTGCTCTAGCCTTGGAGTTTTAGTGATTTTTGCAAGCTCTTTTAGAAGGAGGGAGAATTCTCGCCTATTCGCTGTGAAGTTGTCTACTTCTCTGCTTAAAGTTGGCGGAACATTAGCGAACATAACCAAATTCTTGAGAGCTAGAACGTAATCCTCCTTATCCATGCACTCTTCCCAACTTGAAAATTCCTTCGAAAGCTTCTTTATGCCGGGTACCCCAAAATTTTTGATTGGTGGATTCAACATCTGGTCTGCTTTGTGCAATAATCCCTTACTCATTATCAAATTAAAACTTCGAACCCTTCTTGGGACTGAGAACTCTATTACAGAGTTTCTTTTCAGATACCCTTTTTCGTCTGTTTTCCATGCTTGCTCCAGATTTTCGTAGCTTAGAGCTTGTAAGTCTTCATAATTGCAGTCGTAAACGTAAACTCTCTTAGCTAAATCGTCGTACCCGACGACAAGAAGAAAGTGTGCGGTTGCATGAACCTTCATGAAGAATTCATGGTACTCCAAGTGAAACATGTCCAGTGGACCAATAATCACGGGATTTCCATCGTTAATATTTTTCTTTACAATTTTCACAGCTCTTCCAAAACTTCCACCCTCGTTCCTGATTTTGATGTCAATTCCGAAGATTTCGTTCACGTTTTTGTATTGAACCTTAATTGAGGGACCCCAAAAAACCATGTATGGAGGCTTCGCGAGCTTAAACTTAAGATAAGCAAAACCTGCCATTCCGCTGAGAATCATCATAAACCTGCACGGTAGTTTTTGACCCGTTTTCAGCTCGTAAACGTCGTTGATTCCGTTAACCATGCAGGTGTATTTGCAAACAGAGTGTGGAACCTTTATCAACCTTGACATTTCGCATTCCACCCATGGTTTTGCTCAAATCAGAAATTGCCATTTATTTACTTGACTAGAAAGTTAAAGGTTAATAACCGTTCTCTCTAGAACAATTACATCAATTCGGGATAAATATGAATGCTGAGAATGCAGAGCAATCCGGTCTTAAGCCTTCTTTGGGTTTGTTTGATGCTACTGCCATAAGTGTTGGAGCAATCATCGGAGCGGGAATATTCATAGTCACTGGCATTGCTGCGGGCTTGGCTGGTTCAGCCTTAATCGTTTCTATGCTTATAGCCGCTGCAATCGCTCTGTTAACCGCGTTAAGTTTCGCCGAACTGACCGCATGGCAACCCAGGGAAGGAAGCATCTACGAATACACTTACCAGCTAATCTCGCCTTTCGCGGGTTTCCTAACCGGCTGGATGTGGATACTCTCCAACACGTTCGCAGGTGCCGCCGTCTCCTTAGGCTTCGCATACTACCTAACGGCAATATCGCCAACTCTACCGCCTAACGTGATTGCTGCTTTTCTCTGCATCGCATTCACAGTGCTTAACTTTTTGGGCATCCGCCAATCAGCCCTCATCAACAACATCCTCGTCGCCGCAAAACTACTCATACTCACACTCTTCGTCATAGTCGGCGTGGGACACATAAACAGGGCAAACTTCGCCCCATTCGCACCTTTCAACATCGGAGTTCTCTATGGTGCATTCTATATTTTCTTCGCCTACGGAGGCTTCGCACGCGTCGCCGTAATTGCAGAGGAAGTCAAAGACGCAAAGCGCAACGTTCCAAAAGCCATACTGCTATCGTTGGCGATATCCACGTTAGTTTACATTCTTGTCGGCGTCGTAGCCGTCGGACTCATAGGAGCACCAAGCCTCTCAGCCTCCCAATCACCACTCACAGACGCCATAAACATAACAGGCAACACAACCGCAGCCTACACAGTCTCAGCCGGCGGATTACTCGCAACCGCAAGCGTCCTACTCACCTCAATCTTAGGCGTGTCACGCATGGCATATGCGATGGGTAGACGAAAAGACTTGCCACAAGCCTTGAGCAAACTCCACCAAAAATTTAACACGCCATACTATTCCATCTGGATAATTGGAGTCGCAATGACGTTGCTCGCCCTATTTGTAGACCTCAGTAAAGTTGTAGCCATAAGCACCTTCGCACTACTCTTCTATTACACACTGGCTAATGTCTCTGCTTTGCGATTGAAAGCTCAGAAAAGACTATACCCACGGCTCATTCCAGTCTTAGGCGCAATCACATGCTTAGCACTAATGATTTTCATTCCAATCGAAGCATGGATAATCGGCGCCGCAGGACTAGGAGTAGGCGCGATTTTCTACTTAACGAAAAAACACCTAACCACAGGTTGAACCTATTTATAAGGGGGGCTAGACACCCAGAGAAGCTATTTCTTCTCTTTCCTCTTCAACATGTTCTCCAACACAGGACGCAACTTCGCATTTTCAGCCTTAATCTTCTCCTTACCCAAAGCCTGCATCTGCGCAGCCATCTCACGAACAACCTCAGCAAACTTCACACCTTCAGCAGCCGAAACATACTCCACACGGAACCTTTCAGGGCTTAACCCAAGCTTCTGCAACATCGGCGCCAAAGCATCCATCCTAGCCTTCATCTTCCAATTCCCACTAATATAGTGACAATCATAAGGCAAGTGACAAGCACCAATCAAAACCATACCAGCACCAAGCCTTAACGCCTCCAAAACAAAATCGCGGTCAACCCTGCCAGAACACATAACCCTAATAGGCCTAATCACAGGCGGATACTCAAACCTACTCGTTCCAGCCAAATCCGCACCAGCATAACTGCACCAGTTGCACAAAATAGCCAAAATCTTGTCTTCAGGGTCTCTTTCCAACGCTGCTCTTATCTGAGCCATAATCTGCGCATCAGTAAAGTGCATCTGCGTAATCGCGTCCGCTGGACACTCAGCAACACACGTTCCGCAACCATGGCACATTGCAGTTATCACTTCCGCTGGCTTCTTCTCCTCCACTTTTATCGAACCATACGGACACCGCTCAGCACAAATTCCACATTTAGTGTTGACATTTCTACACTTAGTAGGGTCTACAACCGAAACTATCGGCTCAATCTTCCACTTAGGCTTAGAAAGCACAGTCGCCGCACGCGAAGCCGCACCACTACCCTGCGATACGCTGTATGGAATGTCCTTCAAACCTTGACAAGCACCAGACAAGAAAATTCCGTCAGTAGGCGTGTCAATTGGTTTCAGCTTCGGATGACTCTCCATAAAGAAACCATCGGCTCCCCGCGTCAAATTGAGTATACGCGCCATTTCATCCGTGCCCTTCTTTGGAATAGCCGCAGTTGCCAAAACAACCATTTCTGCCTCAATTTCAATCGGTTCGCCGAGCGTCATGTCCTCAGCATGAATAAGCAAATTCTTTGTCTCTGGAACTTCCAAAATGCGGCTTACTCTTCCACGAATAAAGTTCACGCCTAACTCGCGTGCACGGTCGTAAAACTCCTCATAACCCTTGAAGTTGCTGCGCATATCCATGTAGAAAACGTAAACTTCCACGTCCTGCTTGTATTTTTCTTTAAGCTGAACAACATGCTTCAAAGTGTACATACAACAGAAGTTAGAGCAATATGGATACTTGTTCTTGTCCCGCGAACCAACACACTGAATAAACGCCACACTATGCGGCTTTTGCCCATCAGAAGCCCGAACAACCTTTCCACCAGTAGGACCAGCAGCAAGAATAAGCCTCTCAAACTCAAGCGAAGTAATCACGTTCGTGTACTTTCCATACCCGTAAAGTGGCATGTCATAAGGCAAGTAAATATCATAACCAGTCGCAACAACAATCGCGCCTACTTCCAACTCGATTTCTTCTGGTTTCTGCTCAAAGTTTATGGCTTGCCTCGCTCCACAAGCGTCAACACACTTGTAACATTCAATACAGTAATCCTTGTTAATCGTGTAAACAAGCGGAACTGCTTGGTCAAACGGCACAGAAATCGCTTTTCTAACGCCTAAATTCATGTCCCACTCGTTAGGATACTCAATTGGACAAGCCTCCTTACATTCACCACAGCCAGTGCAATTAGCAGCAATCACATACCGAGGATTCTTCCGAATCTTAACCTTAAAATTGCCAATGTAACCGCTAACGTTTAACAAGTCAGCATAAGCAATTATCTCAATGTTAGGATGCCGCCCTACATCAACCATTTTTGGTCCTTCAATACAAATGGAACAGTCAAGCGTCGGAAACGTCTTATCCAACTGCGCCATGTGACCGCCAATACTTTCGCCCTTCTCAAGAAGATACACTTTGAAGCCCATTTCAGCCAAATCCAAGGCAGCATTCATTCCAGAAATGCCGCCGCCTATGACTAAAGCCTTGTTTGTAACCGGAACCTCAATTGTCTGAAGCGGATGTAACAGTCTCGCCTTTGCAACTGCCATCCTTATCAGGTCTTTAGCCTTCTCTGTCGCTTCTTTGGGCGTGCTTGGATGACACCAAGACGAGAACTCGCGGATGTTCGCCATCTCAAACAAAAAAGGGTTCAAGCCAACATCAGAAACTGTTCTACGAAAAGTAGGCTCATGCATGCGCGGAGAACAAGCAGCAACAACAACACGGTTCAGCTTATGCTCTCTTATCCCCTTCCTAATCTCCTCTTGCCCCGGGTCTGCACACGTGTAACGATTGTCTTTCACGTAAACAACGTTTGGCAATGTTTTCGCGTATTCAACGAGTTCTTTGATGTCTATTACACCAGCTATGTTCAAACCACAGTGACAAATGAAAACGCCAATTCGAGGTTCCTCAAACTCAACCTTCTTTTCAGCCATACCTACACACCCTTCCATCCGAGTCTTTTCTCAACAGATTCCATTCCTTTCCGAGAACCCTTAGCCTTCAACTCCTTAGTCACCTCAATCGGCGAAGCCAACTTTTCCAAAGCTTTATTCCACGCGCCAGAACGAACAGGTGTATGAATTATTTTTGTCCGTTTAAGCTCTAAAGCCTCCTCAACAGGACAAACAACCTTACAAGCACCGCAGTAAACACAAAACATCTCGTCTACATGCACCTTTTTATCCTCATCAGAATAGTAAAGCGCCCCGGTTATTGGGCAGACGTCAAGGCAGTCCGTGCAGCCTTCTGGACATTTCTCAGGGTAGATGACGATCTTGCCATGAATGAACTTCTTAACGCGCATAACACCTTCAGGACATTTGAATTCGCATATTCTGCAGCACGGGCAATGCTCTTTGTCCACATCAATTTTAACTTGAAGGTCTTTCCTTTCTTTTTTGGGAAGTTTTTTGACGTTTTCAACTTTTTTTCCATCTGGAGTGAGCCATGTTATCTTAATCAGATTGAGTGGGCATGCATCTTCACATTTTAAACTCTCTGGTGGGTATTTGCTTGAGTCCGCTTGAATGTCGCGAATCAGCTGGGGGAAGCTTTCTTTTTCAACCACTGAAAGAACATGTTGACCGTTCAAAGTCACTTTTATTGCGCCGTATGGGCATAGTATGTCGCATATTCCGCAAAAATTACACTTTGCCAAATCGATGTCAACTTTAGCTCTTTTAGCTTTTTCTCCTTGAGTTTTAGGCTGTTTCTCAAGTTTGATGGCTTCTTTTGGGCAAGCCAAGGCGCAGATTTGGCAGCCTACGCAAAGGTTCTTGTCAAGATTCAGTTTGTAATTTTTTACATGGAGAACCCATTCTAATGTTAACGCTTCTTGTGTGCTCTTTTTTGTTGTTTTTAGAGGCATCAGCAACCCACCAATTCAAATTGCCAAGTGTGAATTCGGTGGAATTATAGTTCTAATTCTTTACTTTCATATATAGTTTAGTTGTCAATCACGTGAAAACTGATGGAAAAGCATGGAGCAAATCAAAATTTAGATGAAAAACTTATTTTGTTTCAATTATGCTTAAAGCAAGATTGCTGGTAAAACTTGTGCACTTGTCAACGTTTTTCATGCAACAAAAAAAAATAACACCAAAAGCTCACTCGACAAAACCTTAATTCACCGTTTTTGTGCAAACTGCAACATGACATTTTAGGTTTTCACTCTCTAAAGCAGCAATCTTCAAGCCAGCATTTCTAAGCAGCTCTTCAAAACTTTCTCGCGAAAAAACATTTTTCAAACCCGTAACTACAACTACAGCCTTTAGTTTTGCAACCCTTACAATTTCTTTCAAAGTCACATGTGGATTTGGCATGTTTTGAAGTAACGTGAAGGCGAAAATGTAATTAAAAAAGTTATCTGGGAAAGGTAATTTATCAGCATCAGCTAAGATTAAATGCGTGTTCAGAAATCTTTTCGCGTGTTCCTTCGCTTTGAGTGCCGTCTTTTTGGAAAGGTCCACACCTACAACTGTTTCTGCTTTGTCAACAACATAATCAAACAAAAGTCCAGTGCCACATCCAACATCCAAAACCAAACCCAGCCTTTCCGCCTTAAGGTTCTTGAACGCAGCTTGAAACTTAGCCTTTTGTTCCTCAGCATAACGCATATCGTAAATGTGCGCTGTAACATCATAACGATGCATTATTTCGCGTTTCTTGTCCCACTCGCTCATGGCAACCCTTAAGAAATCTTATGTAGGCACAAGCCTTCTAAAAGTATTGGAGAAAACCGTGCCAAATAACAAACCTCTAAACGTTCTAATTAATCCAAACGCGTTGGAAGCGGAAGCCGTAGCCAGAGAGGCAATTTTTCAACGCAGAACGCTTCTAGTTGTCGGCAATTGTTGGGTGAATTATTTCGGCAGAGCCAAGTCGAAACTTGAACCAGGCGAACGCATTCTCATAATTAAGGAAGATGGTTCGCTTCTTGTTCACCGTTCAGTGGGTTATGAGCCGGTTAATTGGCAGCTGCCCGGATGCATCTTCCATGTGCAAGCCAGAAACAACATTTTAGAGATTCGCGCAGTAAGACAAAAGCCGCGTGAATCGGTTAACGTGTTCTTCGACAGGGTTAACATAGTTTCAGCTATGAGCCTTGTTGATTCCGGCGAGTTTTCTCTGTACGCAAGTGAACAGGACATGCACAAGGCGATTCTGGTAAAGCCCTCTATTTTGGAGGAAGGATTCAAGCCAATAAGCTATGAGAAGAAGGTTGAGCCTTGTTTTGTAGATGTTTATGGTGTAGATAAGAGTGGAAGGCTTGTTGTTGTGGAAGTTAAACGTAAAACTGCTGGTAAAGAAGCAGCAATCCAACTTGCAAAATACATCAAGGCAATAAGAGAAAAGGCAAACCGCGAAATACGCGGGATACTTGCAGCACCAAACATAGCAAAAGATGTTCAGCGGTTACTCGAAACCTTAGGATTAGAGTTCAAACCGCTAGACCCGAAAAAGTGTGCAGAAATTCTAAGGAAAACTGAAACAAGAAAATTAGAGGCATTCTTCACAGAGGAAACAAAACAATGATTCAAAAGATTGTTCCCTTAGCCTTTGACAGTTTCGGCGTTCGTTCAATGGCAACATTCATTGAGACAGACGACTTGAAAATTTTAATTGACCCTGGAGCAGCTTTGGGACCCATCCGTTATGGTTTGACACCGCATTTTCTGGAATGGCAGAAGCTTGATGAATCTTGGAGAAGAATAAAGCGACAAACAAAAGAAGCTGATGTACTGATAGTGACGCATTACCATTATGACCACCATGACCCAGACGCTCCAGAACTTTACAAGAACAAGATAGTTTTCATAAAACATCCAACAGAAAACATAAACTTAAGCCAAAAAGGAAGAGCCACGTTATTTCTGAAAGCAATAAGCGAAAAAACTAAAAAGCTTGAGATTGCCGATGGAAAAAGTTTTCGAATAGGAAAAACGCAGATAACTTTTTCGAAGGCTGTTTGTCACGGAACAAACCCGCGTCTCGGATACGTCACGGAAGTTAGCATAAAAAGTGGCAGCGACAGATTTCTTTACACGTCAGACGTTGAAGGTCCTTCGCTTCCAGAACAAATAGAATTTATACTAAAGGAGAAGCCAGACATTCTGTTTGTTGATGGTCCAATGACTTACATGCTTGGCTTTCGCTATTCATACAAAAGCCTTGAAAGCTCCAACAACAACCTAGTTAAAGCCATAACGAAGTTAAGCCTTGACACGCTTGTTTTGGACCACCATTTTCTGCGTGATTTAAATTACAAGTTGAGAATTAAGCCAGTTTATGAGGTTGCAGAAAAGCATAAAGTGAAAGTTGTCACAGCAGCAGAATTTTGTGGAAGAAAAATCGAAATGTTAGAAGCTTTAAGGAAAGAACTGTACGCCAAACATGGTGAAGTGGAAGTTAAAGGCAATAAATCTCTTTGAGAAGACATAAATTGGTAGATTCAATATGTTGCTTGGGGTTTAAGCAAATGAACGTATGGAAAGATATTCCCTCTGGTGATAAACCGCCAAAACTGCTAAACATGGTGGTTGAAGTTGTCGGCGGCTCAAGAGACAAATACGAATATAATATCAAATGGGAACAGTTTGTTTTAGACCGCATAATACCGTCATCTGTGGTCTTCCCGGTTGAATATGGATTTGTTCCACAAACGTGGTTTGATGATGAAGACCCACTTGACATAATGGCGTTAAGTTATGAACCACTTGAGGTCGGATGCATAGTCAAAGTAAGAGTCATAGGAGCCTTAATAATTGAAGACGAAAACGGTATAGACCCCAAGATATTGTCAGTGCTCATTAACGACGCAAGATTCGAGGGATACAAAGACCTCAACGACGTCCATCCACATAAGCTTAAGGAAATTCAAGAGTTCTTTGAAACCTACAAGCGACTAGAGCCGCACAAATGGGTAAAGTTTAAGGAATGGAAAAACGCTGAAAAAACTACAGAGATTGTGGATCACGCTATTAAACGATTTAAAGAACTTAACACAAAATAATGCGAAACCCTGCATTGCCAACCAACACCTTCATAATGGTGAGCCATAACGTTGAAGAAGCCGTGTTCATGGCAGACAGAATCATAGTGATGTCGCCGCGACCAGGAAAAGTTACCGGAGAAGTTAAAATTGACATTCCAAGACCACGCACGAAACATTTGCGAGACCCAGAATATTTCCGATTTGTCGACGAGGTTGTAGAACTATTGGAAAGAGACAAAACAAAGACGGCAAATGAAAGCCCCTTATCGTTAACTGCGAAACGCGCGGACAAGCTAAAGTGAATTTTTACGCTATGTATAAGCTTTGGAGACAGCTTCTGCGAAATTTTCATGCTCCTTTTCTGAAAGCCAGCCTTCCTCTTTTAGCAATTTTAATTTATTTCGAATTTCTTCATGCACTGATTCTACTTTTAAGATGTCTGTTCTACTGCCTTTCTCGTTTATTTCTCTTTCAAGAACTGCATTTCGCTCGATTAAGGCTGGAAGTTTATAGAAGTGTGAGCTTACGGTTTTGAAACGTGGGACAAGCAACTGCTTGATTTTTGCTCTACCCAAGACTCCTTTAAGTTTCGTTAAGAAGCTTATGCTGTTTACGATGGATGGAGGAAAGACAACGTAACGTTTCCCTTTTTCAGAACTGTAGCAGACCAAATATAATGGCACATAAATTATTGTGTTTTGTTTCTGTTTTTGTTCGATTCCCAGCTTTTCAAGTTCAGCAATGTTGGTTTCTCTCATCTTAGCCATCTTGTTTATCTGTTCAATTATGGTTGAAGTTGTTTTCTCCAACTTTTCTATTTCTTGCTTATGAAGCTGAATTTTAGAATCACGCGAAGCTTCAAGCTCTAACAAATCTTTCTTGGCTTCTTTGGTTTTGGCTTCCCATTCAGACTTCAGCTTTATAGTTTCAATTGACTTGTTATCTTCCACTTCTTTTATTTTTCTTACAACATCCTTTATCTTCGATTCAATGTCGGAGAGTTCTTTTTTGGTTTCGCTGATTTTTTCTTTCCATTTTCGTTCACCAACAGCATCCTTGCTTGCTGCTCGTGATTTTGCTTCCAGTTTATAACGTTCGATTCTGTTGAGCGTTTGTTCTTTGGTTTTTTCAAATTTGACCTTCTCTTTCTGTAATGGCAGAAGCTGTTTTTCAATGTCTTTGGTCAGTTTGGCTATTTTTTCGTCATATTCCTCGTTTATGCGGTCTACTTTAGGCTTTACGATGGCTTCTTGTTTTTTGATTTCCTTGTTGAATTCGTCCCTGATTGATTTGATTTTGGCTTTGATTGATTTTGCAAAGTTGCGTGTTATGTTGTTTAATAGTTTCATGCTTTCGTAAAGAATGCCTATTTCTTCTTTAAACGTGAATTTCAGATTTTCAAGTTCATGCAATGCAGATGTGACGGATGACTCTTCTAATGTTGGTGGTAACATAACCAAATCTGACATAGCGGTTTCAACTTGAGTAGCTTCATTAAGATACAAAGCAAATTCGTCAAGGAAGTTTGGGTCACTGATGAGACCGCTCATCACGATTTCCTTCGCACTCGTTGGAATCTGGAAATAGTTGACGTTATCAGCTAGAAAAGCCATGTAGGTTTCCAAGGTTTTTGAACTTCTTTCAATGTTTCCCATGAATGATTTGACGTCTGGAATAACGTTGTAAGTCAAAGTGTAAGCCGCCGTGCTCAATCCATCGAAAAGAAGATTAAGTTTACCCCAAGGGATAAGCCAAAAAGGATAGCAAAACTCAGATATGAAAGCGATTTTCTCTGCCGGTTGCTTCAGGATTAGACCGCCACCTTTGGCTCTTTCAAGCTCAGCGAAACAGAAAATGGCTGTTCTTTCCATTTCTTTTGAGAATTCTTCCTTTCGATTTTCAGAGAGCACTGAAAAAGGAAGAAGAAATTTGGTAACTTCAGAACGTAAATAGTCTGTCATCTTACAGTCACACCATTATAGATTAGCACGTTCATTTTTTAAATTTGTCATAAAAACCAACACTTAATCATCACATCCACTCCATCATCAATCCATATTCCTTCCTTCAAAGACTAAATTGCTAAATTGTTATATAGACTAATTTTGACTGAAGTAAGCCATAGAGTGAAAAATTTGAGCCGTAAAGGACAACGCCTCACAAAGATTACAGCAATTATTGGCGGCTTCCTAATATTAGCAGGAATAATTCTTTTGGGCGTAGCCGTTTTGGCTTCTTTAGGCTATTTGAACACAGGCGTATTGCTTGAAAACAAATACTTGGCTATGTTCGCCGTCGCCATGGTAGCCATAGGCTTACTGGACACAATTGCAGCAGTAGTTATTGCCCGTTGGTGATGACTAAATGACAAATGTCAGAAGGACAGTTTCACGGTTTATCGGAGGAACCCAATGCGTCTTAGGCGTGGTAGCTTCGATTTTTGCCTTCATAATCTACGCAAGTCCATCAACGCGGGAAGCAATAGCCATAACGTCAGAAGGAGAAGTTTACCTCTACATGTTTCTTTCGTTAATCTTCGGCGTATTTTCAATCTTAAGCGGATTGCTTCTTATCCGAGGAGAAAAATGAGAGAGGATTGGGATGGGAGAGCATCGCCTCAAAAGGGAACTTGGGCTGCTTCAGGCAACGATGATGGGAATAGGAGGTGCCATATGCGCTGGTGTTTTCGTAACGTTAGGCTACGCTGCAACTCTCGCAGGCACTGCGCTAATAATAGCTATGATTCTATGCGGAATCATAAACCTATTTACAATGCTAAGCTATGCGGAACTTGGTGCTGCCATTCCAAGCGCTGGCGGCGAATACACTTTCGCTAAAGTGTCTTTTGGCGGTTTCTTATCATTTGCAACTGGATGGTTTGAATGGATTAGCAACATGTTCTACGCTTCATTCTCCTCCGTGGGATTCGCATATCTAATTTCTTATGCAGTTCAAGTAGCCAATCTGCCCATAACCGTTAACATTCCAATCGTTGCCGTAATAACAGTGGCAATATTCACCTTAATCAATATTAAAGGCGTAAAAGAAACTGGCAGAACCGAAACTGCCCTAGTAATTGTTTTACTAGCCCTTCTAGGCATATTCATTTTTTGGGGACTGTTTAGTAACCAAGGAGCAGGCAGCCTAGAACTTTCGGCTCCTGGAGGCTTCTTCGGAATATTCAAGGCGACAGCCTTCATATTTGTGGTTTATTTGGGAGGAGAAGCCATAGCAGTTGCACAAGCAGAAATAAAGGACCCTGGAAAAACGATTCCACGCGCAATATTATTGTCGTGTCTCGCTCTGATTATCATTTACACTACTATTGCATTTGTTGTTTTTAGGATAGTTCCACCAGGTGACCTTGTCGGTAAGGAGTCGCCTTTGGCTTATGTTGCAGAACGCTTCATGGGACCTGCGGGTGTTGGCATAATTACAATAGCCGGAAGCATCGCCGCCTTGTCGTCGGTCAACACTTCGATTATGGCTCAGTCAAGAGTTGCTTATGCATTAGCTAGAGACGGTTATTTTCCGAAGGGTTTCTTCAAAATTCACAAACGTTTTTCCACACCGCACATAGCGATTCTTGTTGGCTCAATTTTTGTTGCGGCAGTTGCAGCAACTGGTGTTGTCAATTTTGTTGCATACGCGACTGACTTTGGCTTCATAATAGGTTTCGTTTTTGTTAATCTTTCGTTGATTAAGTTGAGAAGAGAAAAGCCAAATTTGCATAGACCATTCAAGGTTCCGCTTTTCCCGTTAACACCCATTTTGGGAATAATCACATCACTATTGCTGATTGCCTTCCTTGAACCAAGCACATTATTTATTGGCGCAGAGCTCTTCATTTTTGGATTAATTGCCTACTACATAAGAATGGTGGGATACCATCGCATTTGCCTTGCTGCTGGCGGAATGAACTTTGGCATAAGCGCTTTTTCAGCATTACTTGCTCTCTTATTAGTTTCAGGTTCTCTGCCACTATCACTTTCTCAAAGCATGGTTTCATTAGTTTTCTGGACTGCCGTTCTGGTGAGTGCAGTTTTTTTGATTGCTGGTTTGCTTAATATCACTAAAAAAGAGAGTGAATGAAAATGTCTGAAGAAGAAGAGAAACATCTTCTGAAGAATACCGTGGAGGAAGAACGGTTAAAAGTTTGCAACATTGTTCGAAGACTCGGTTCAAAATTAAGTGGGTTAATGATTACCTGTGGCTTTCTAGTTTTTGCTTTTGGCGTTTACCTCTTGATAACTCCGCAAGACCCTGTTCTTTCAGCCAGACTAAACATTGTTTTTACTGGTGCGTTAGGCTTTCTCGGCGGCTTAAACATTCTATGCGGTTTGCTACTTCTTCTTGGCGAAGACTAAACCCACAGAGAAACCCTTAAACTCTCCTTTGCTCTCTACAATCCCAGAAAAACCCTTCATTGGAGTTTTAGAACCCAAATTATAACTTAAAAGAAAGAAATTTGAAAAAATAGGGGATATTTAGCCCATTGTGATTATTATTTACTTTGTTTTCGCTGCTTTCCCCTTTTTCTTCTTCGTTTTGCTTCCAGCCACGATTGCGACCTCGAATCTACAATTCCGCTCATTTTATATAAAAGATTTTCTATTGTTTTGCAATGTGAACCTATCTTTCCAAAATATGCCCAAACATAACTGTTAGCTGCTTTTTAGTTGATTTTGAAAGCAAGAACATCATTGAAAGCTAAATAACTGCAAAGAGGGCAAAAAACTGCCAAAAAAGTGGGATTTATGCTGCATGTTATTTTCCGAAGAAGTCTGTTATTCTTTTCTGAAAAAGCGCGTTTTTTAATAGTTCGCTTCGCATTATCCATTGTTGCATAGGAATTTGGAATTTGTTCGCGATAAAATTTAAGGCGTCGTTTAGAGTGTTGAACGTGAAAGGTTTTTGGCGCATGGCGTTTCTCACGTTTTCTCTCACTTGCCAGACGCCGACAGGCATTATGTAGCCTGGATGTGCTTCTCTTAAGACAATAACTGTTGCTTGTCTTCTTTCCTTTACAAGCAGTTCACAGACCGCAAGCCTTGCAGCGTAATAGCATCCTCCTATTTCCGCATAGGTTGTTCTTCCTTCGAAGCCTTCCCAGTCTCCAAACATGACAACGCTTCTGCCATTCGGGTTCCAAACTGTGCCGGGGTACCATGCTTCTATTGCTTCGTAACTCCACGCATTCGGAATCATTAGAACCTCGAAAATGTTATCTAGATAATGAGACTCGTAAACGCGATATTCGCTTATCTCAGGAAAGGTTTTCACTTTTTCCATCAAGTCTTTTGAAAGTATGCTGTCAACCGCGGTTATGCTCCAGCGGGTAGGCACAAGCCGCCTGTTCTGCTTCAAACCGAAAGCGCCGACGCTAAAGGCTCTTTGAATTTTTGTGACCAAAACACCTTTGTCGTAAAGCTCCAAAACCGCGTTTGTAGCCTTTAAGTCGGTGTCGCTATACGCTTTTTCTATTTGATGGTCCCATCGGGCGTTGCCAACAAGCAAGTCGCGGATTGGCGCGGATGGCCCAAACGGCTGCACCTCGTCGTCTAGGAATAGAAAACCTCTGGGTTTCTTAGCCAATCTTAACTCTACATCAACGGGTTTTACTGCTAAAGCTAGTTCACGGGTTTTGTCAACTATTTTTCCTGCTTCCTCAAACTTTCGCACATGCACGCGGTGCTTTCCACGAATTAACATTGAACGAAAACCGACAATCTCATCGATAGTTTTTCCAAGCCAAAATTCTGGCAAGTCGTAAATGCTTGTGTCTTCTTGAACTGGCGGCACCAATGGCCCAGCATAAACGTATGGATAGCCTATTCTCCCAACAAAAACGCTTGGAGGCGAAGCCCCCGCGATGTCTTCGCTTTGCATTAATGGAATGCTTTTCAGAAAATAGTTAGCCTTAACGATTATTGGGCAGCGGGTCTTGCCGCATAGGAATCTGGAGCCCTTACAAGCAACACACAAACCGCTTTGTGATACCTTTGTGACTAAAAGCTCTTCATCATATTTCACATCTGTGCCGAGATTGGAATCTTTCAAAATATCTAGTAACCACACGTTTGGTGAATGCTTGTCCGCCTGCCGATAAGAAGTGTTCAACTTTATATCATTAAAATTTTGGTTAACACTTGCTCTTATGCTTTCCTTACACGAAACTGTCAAAAAGAATGGCGCCCTGGCCGGGATTTGAACCCGGGTCCAGCGGGCGACAGCCGCTTATACTAGACCGGACTATACTACCAGGGCTTTTTGCGGCAAAGAGAATCATACAGTCAGTTACAAATAAACTTTTTACTCGCTATTAGTTTGCTAAAGTTTGTCAAGCGCCTTTTTAAAGTCTTCATTTGTCATTTTTACATAAGTTTCGTACGGCATGGTTAAAGCCCAAAAATTCTCCTTTATTAGAGTGTGCCATCTTTTGCCTTTTTACTAATTCATTTGATATTACACGCTTGTCGGATAGCATTACCTTCTCTTCTGTTTCTTTCCGCCACGAGCTCTTCTCGTCTGATGCCCCCTCGCTTTGTTACGGCGAACACTCTCCTTGCCTTTTCTACGTGAATCCTGCTCTCTACTCATGTTCCTTCACCTCACCTCTCTCAAATATCAACAGTATCCTTTCACAAAAAACCTTCTGTCAAAAATACAAGTTCACCTTGTTCCTACCCATGTCAACTTACATTAACGGTTCGATGTTAGCGCCGGGAGTGGGATTTGAACCCACGCGGCCCTTTCGGGCCACAGGCTGAATGGTGCTTGTGCATCTCCAGGCCTGCTCCCTACCTGACTAGGAGACCCCGGCATGCCTGATTAGACTTTACTATTTTGAATGATTTAATGTTTATTTATTTGTCCATTAATACCTTGATTGACGGGTGGCTTATTTGAAAATAGACAAGAAGTATTCGACGGTTCTGTTTGGAGTTTTTATGTCTTTAGGTATGTCTTGCTCACAGTCACTTGTTCTTAGCATAATAAATCTGAAAGGATTCTACGTGGATAAGTGGCTTATGGCGTTTGCAATAGGCTTCATTGTGAGCCTTCCGACATCACTGGCCATAATTCCAATCGTTAGAAGAATCGTTAACAAGTTGACGACAGGATAGTTGAACACTATTGTTTTTCTGCCATTAACACTCGATAACCACTTTCTCGCGCCAAAATCGTAAAGTTTCCGAAGGCTTCTTCAAAAAATGATTGCAGTCTTTTTCCACCAATTTTTGATTTCACAACCATTTGAAATAGAGCTTTGCTGGTCATGTGCGCTGGTGTTTCTGCGATCATCGCTCTAACTGTGCTCATTCCAGCACTCACTGGAGGATTAGAAAGAATACAGTCAAAAGTCAAATTTCCAACTGGCTCATATAAATTTCCACGTCTAACTTCGGCATTGCTGATTCGGTTAATTTCAATATTCTGTTTCGCAAGCCAAACTGCACGTTCATTCACGTCAACCATAACAACACGTAAATTCGGATTAAAAGTAGCAGCTGCAACTCCAACTGCACCATACCCGCACTCAACATCTAAAACGCTACCCTTCTCCGGAAGAATCATAGACTCAATCAAAAGCTTAGTACCCAAATCAACACGTTTTTTAGAAAACACGCCGGAAGCCGTCAAAAACTCAAATGAAACCCCGCGAAGACAAGCATGGATTTTTCCAAGCTTTAGCTTCGACTTTGGTTGGGCAGCAAAATAGTGGTTTAAGCCTTTATGGTTCTGGGGCATTTTATATTTCGCCGCTTTTCCAACATTTTGGATAAGTGCCTCTAGGCATAAGAACTCTCTTTGTTTCCGCAACAATTCCATGTTCCATATTTAAAATTTCTTCTGTGGAAGCAGTAGCCTTAGCCAAAGCCACCGCCTCACCTTTCAACGATAACACAGCCACCATCGAACCATCTTTTATTCCAGTTTCAAGAGACAAAACGCCTGGTGCTGTAAGGTTTGCTCCATGACAAACAGCATCAACAGCGGAATCTCTAATGTAAATCTTCGGAACCAAAGCCAACGCCGTTTCCATAGGTTTTATGAATTTTCTAAGAATTTTGTCATCTTTCTGTTGTTGCCATTCCATAAACCAGTAAGCCACATCATGCAAAGTAACAATTTCTCCATTTTCAACAAATGGTCCCGCTCTTGTTCTGCGTAGTTCTTGCATGTGCGCACCACAGCCCAAAACTTCTCCGACATCATAACAGAGCTTGCGTATGTATGTGCCACCCTCGCATCCCACCTTGAAAAGCACGTTCCGCCCATCCTTTTCTAGAAAGTCAATGTAGTAGATTTTTCTTGTCCGCAGTTGACGCTTAACAGAAGCCCTCAAAGGCGGTCGCTGATAAATAGTGTCTTCAAACTCCGCCAACACCTTTTTAACAGACTCTTCACTTGCGTCCCCGTGAAGTTTCATAACGCAAACATATTCTTTCCCGCTATGAAGCAAAGCCTGAACTGTCTTCCTAGATTCCTCTAGTGTTATTGGCAACACGCCAGTCACGTTGGGATTTCCCTGGCTTCACGCTTTTAAGCCTCTAGAGTCCCGCCGTGACCAACATGCTCCAGTTTGAGGATGCGTTTAACCCAAGCAGCTACTTCGTGGCTTGTAGGACCCGCTGGCTTGTCAAGGTTTATGACGCCGAAGCGAATGTATTCTTCAGCGGGTCTTTCTTCTGGCGTGTGTCCATAGCGCGGGTTTGTTTTATCCTCAGCCTTCACTATTAGTTTGCGTTCAATTTCCCATGGAGCAACTGTTCTAGGCATAGCAGATGGTTCACTCCTACAGTGTAGAAAAAGACTTAGAAGTATAAGAGTTTAAACTAAGCCAAAGCTGGTTTAACCATTTTAGCCATTTCTTCGAGTTTGCCAGCAGCCTTTAGCGCTTCTGTTACTTCTTCGTCTGATGCGCCTCTTTTAATGTCTACTTTATCAAGTAAAGGTTCAATGTGGTTAACGTTTGTTCTTCGTCTCCTCACGCCTGAAACAGCTTTTGGACCGGTTACCAAAACGAAACTTTTGTCTATTATGTCAACTATTACGCATTTTCTTCCAGCCTCTCGACCAAGCAGTTTCACGCAGATTCTACCAATTTCTATTGCTGGCACATTAAAGCCTCCCTTTTCACAAGTAATTATAAGAAGACCGTTAAAACATGTATTTATAACTTCACCCGCCATAACAGCGTCAAGTCATGAACCTTTCAACAACATTGTAGAGTATGCTTGTTCCAAACACCAAGTTTTCTATGGAAATTCGTTCGTCTATGCCGTGTGTCATTTTTGAAATTTCACTGTAAGGCAAATCGGCACGCATCGGATGAAAACCGTAGCATACACTGCCCATCTTCCTAAAGAAACGAGAATCTGTTCCGCCAGTAAGCAAGGTTGGCGCCACAGAACAGTTTGGCTCAAATTCCCTCAAAATATTCACAATTAATTCGTAAAGCGGTGTGCTTGTCGGCGATTCAGAAGGTTCATTAGCTTGTATCACTTCGAAACCTAACTTTTCTGGCTCAATGTCCTTCAGTAAACCCTTTATCTCATTTAGGGCATCCGTTGGACTCTGCCCAGGCAAGACTCTACAGTCAAAAACGGTTTCGCACTCTGAGGGTATTATGTTTTCTTTCACTCCACCATGAATTATTGTCGGGGTAATCGTCATTCGTATTTTTGCCCGAATCTCTTCAGCTATTGCCATGTCTTTCTGAGCCAACATGTCCAAGATTTGGTCGCCAGACTCTGGATTTTGAAGCAAACGCGTTAAGGCTTGATTTGCATTTCTGTTTTCTCTTGCCATCTCGCTTAAGAACTGCTTCACGGTGTCTACAAGCATGATTTTTGAGCGGTAATTTCCAAGTTTTTCAATAATCTTGTTCATACGTAATATTGCGTTGTCTGCAGCGCCAGGCACTGAACCGTGTCCCGGTCTGCCTTTAGCCTTAACTTTAAACCAGAGAATTCCTTTTTCCGCTGTTTGAATTGTGTAAATATTTTTGCCGTTAACTGGAATTGCTAAGCCTCCGCCCTCGTTTATCACGTAGTCGGCATAAACCTTTTCTGGATGGTTGCGGACTAACCAGCCTGCGCCTGCTTCTCCGCCTTTTTCCTCGTCAGCCGTCGCAGCAAGCATCACGTCACCTTTCAATTTCACATTGTTCCTTTTCAAAAGCTTCATAACCATGACTTCAATGGCTGTTAGGGATTTCATGTCTAAAGCGCCGCGTCCCCAAACAAACCCGTCTTTAACTAAGCCGCCAAAAGGGTCTTCAGTCCACTCTTTTGGATTTGCGGCGACCACGTCAAGATGCGAGAGCAGAAGTAAACTTGGTTTTTCGCCGTTTCCTTTAAGACGTGTGATTACGCTACCTCTTCCAGGCGCAGACTCGAGAAGCTCGCATTTAAAGCCTTCTTTTGTCAAATTTTCAGCTAGATATTCTGCTGCTTTGGTTTCATTTCCAGGAGGGTTGGTCGTGTTTATGCGAATCAAATCGCTGAGAAGATTTGTGACTTCTTCTTCAACTTCTCGCAACAATTGAGCATGCATTTGACGAGTCACCATCGTTTCAAGTTATAGTGTTCAGTTAACTTAACATTTTGTTTTCAACAAGTTAAGTGAAAGGCTCCAACGACTCTCTTGTTCGTTCCTAAAAGTTTATTGAATGTTTGGCATGCTTCTTTAGTAGGCTGTGCAATTAATTCGATTGCTTGCGATTTCAAAATCTCGTTTACTTCAGGCGAAATTTTCATAATTCCATAATAACCCGTGCCAACTACTAGTATTTCCGGTTTTGTTTTTTGTTTAAGAATTTCTCTTAAATCATCTACATTAAGCACATGCCCTTCTTTTCTCCACCAATTGTCAAAAATTTTTTCAGGGAAAATCATTAGGTCTTTTGTGTATTTTTTCCCGTTTATCACGATTGAGCCAAATTCGTAGGACTCTATCAATTAACGCTTCACCCTATTATGATAAGACTATTTTCTGTTTTAAAGTATAACGTGTGTTAAGCAGTTGCCATTCTCCATATAGCCTTCTTCATTTGTTCACCGTGTTTCGCTCCGTAATAATATCCAGCGATTTTTCCAGCTATAGGAATGACTCCCTGTTTTAGAAAACTGCAGAGGAACGGATTGTGTATTCTGTTTTCGAGGAATGTGTCCCGCCAGATTCTGATGTTGTACTCCCAACAACGCGTCAGAAATTCCCATCGAGCTTTCGTCAGAGAGTCGAGTTCTGCTCCGCTTTTATCCATTAGCAAACAGTTTTCCAGCGGTACAAAAAATAGTGGCACGTAAAACGCATTGTAATCTTTCAAGTCGTCCAGCAACTCAAGTGTTTCAAGTACGTCTTCTTCTTTTTCATCGGGAAGCCCGATTATTAATGTTGCAAGCGGATACCAATTATTGTCATTTAATATTCCAAACGATTGAGTGACAATTTCCTTCCACTGCTCAGGCTCGTATGGAAGCATCTTTCCAGCCATATACTTGCGCATAAGTCTAACGCTTCCAGTTTCCACTCCCGTTTCAGAAGTCACAATGGGCTTCTTGTTATGAGTGTACCAGTAACGTTCTATGAGAACCTCAGCAACTTCTTTAATCATGCCGGGGTCACAGACAACTGGAGCCAAGGACGTGTGCGAAAGTTGGATGGCTTTAACGCCTGGATAAGCAGCCACGCTTTTTACTAGTTTGAGGATGGCTTCCTCGCTGGGTATGAAGCGCTTGTCTTTAGAACCATATAGGAAAAGGTCTTCAGTGACTAGTGTAATTCTTGAGCAGCCTTCTCTGACGGTTATTTCCACTTCTTTCATTATCCTTTCTAGAGGAACATCACGTTTCTTCTGCATTGTAGGCGTGCAAAATTGACAATTCCGTCCACACCCTCTGGAAATTTCTACTGCCCCATGAATTGCCGCATGTCTAATAATGGGTGAGTTTTCATTTTCAAGGTTTCTTGTAACACGAACTACTGAGGGAAGGGGCTCTCCGTTCACGGCTTTCTTGAAAATTTCTGCAACAACTTTTTCTCCTTCCCCGATAACAACACAGTCCACGCCGTAGCTATCTGCCACTTTTTTGCGTTCTAGTTGCCATGAGCCGAACCCGCCCACAATAACCTTGGGCTTGAACTTCCGAACGTTTGGATGTTTTACGAGTTCTCTGAATTCGATGGCGTTCATGGGCTCTCCTCCGCCAACAAGCGAAGAGTATGTTTTGCTTACGTAACCCATGCCCGTCGGGTCCATTGAGGAAATGCCTACCGCCTTTGTGTTAGGTCCTATGAACGTTTCTAAGTCAAACGGGTGTGCTACAGCAACTTCAGACTCATTGAAGCCGTTTTCTAAAAGAATAGCTTCCACCTTTCGCAGACCATAAGGTGCATACTTGGCTCTTCCATCAGGGTTTCGCTCTACAGGTGGATAAAGCATTTTTCTCACAAACCACAAGGGCAAAGGTCCCTTAGCAAAACCCGCAACAAACGCAACGAAAGGATTATTGTAAAAGTCACTCATTTCAGTAGCTGAAGAGGTGAGCACCACTTTTACGCCTGAAGCTTGCGCCAACTTTCTTTTCCCTTTTTACAATTAATGCTAATGGACTTGCTTATGAGCTTATTAAAATTATTGTTGCGTATAGAACGAAAAAGATAACTAAATAAAGAAAGAATCAACACTAAAATGAAAAAGGGCGAGTATGCATTGAAGCTTTTGCTTGATGAAATGTATGCGGGTTTAAAAGAATACTTTGAGACTTTAGGATGGGAAGTAGTAACTGCTCAAGAAGTAGGATTACAGGGAGCAAGAGATAAGGACGTTGTAGAGTATGCAAAGAAAAACGATTTGTTAATAATCACGCAGGACCAGAAACCGGCAGAGCTTGCAGAACTCACTGGAGTGAAGTATGTGTTGATTTCAAACGCAATGATTGCAAAAATAGCAGATGCAAAAATAAGAGAAAAATATCCAAATATAAGACGAAAATGACGTGAACCTTTTTCACCATTATGCTAATGTTTTTTGTTTTTCTCCTGACACAAAACTAGAAACTCTCACACCTATCAGTCTTATTTTCCTATCAGGCCTAAAATACGCTTCTAACAGTTCTCTAGCTATACGATTCAAATCTTGCAACCTATTAGTGAAGAAAGGCAGAGTTTTGCTGTGCGTGTGTGTTTCAAAATTTTCGTAACGCACTTTAACTGTAACCGTTTTGAAGTAAAGGTTTTGCCTCAGAACATCCTTAAGCACTTCTTCTGAAAGCCTATCCGCATTGTCCAGAACTAATCCAAAATCTAACGTGTCCTCTTCAAAAGTAGTTTCACGGCTGATGGATTTGACTTCGCCTCTTTCTTCAACTTCGCTTCTGTCAATTCCACGCGCCATCAAATACATCTGGGTGCCTACAACACCAAATTTCTCACTCAAAACGGTAGGGTCAAAACGTGCCAAATCGCCTATGGTTTTGATTCCCATAGCCTTCAGTTTCTGTTCAGTTTTTCGTCCAACCCACAGAAGTTTGCGAACAGGTAAAGGCGCCAAAAATTTTTCAGCATTCTCTTCCCTAACAACTGTCAAACCATCGGGTTTTTGGAAGTCACTGGCTATTTTGGCAACCAGCTTGTTTGGACCAACACCAATTGAACAGGTTAACTGCTCTTTTTCGTAAATTTCCTTTTTAATTTGACGCGCTAAGGCTTCAGCTTCAGCATAATCTTTCACCTTTGAAGTTACATCAAGAAAAGCCTCGTCTATTCCCCAACACTCAAACTTGTCCGCATACTTCCGCAAAATATTCATGATTTCTCCAGAAACCTTAGTGTAAAGTTCATAGTTTACTGGCAAGTAAACCGCCTCTGGACACAATTTCCAAGCCTTAGAAATCGGCATGCCAGACCTTACACCAAATTTTCTAGCTTCATAATTGCATGTGCTTACGACCCCTCTGCCTTTCCCTTCTTTTGGGTCAGCGCCCACAATCACCGGTTTGCCTTTATATTCAGGATGGACTCTCTCTTCAACAGCCGCGAAAAACTGGTCCATGTCCACATGAAAGATTATGCGGTTTTTCTCTATCATCATTTCCTTTTTTCCAGATTCTCTTTGGATATTAAAAAATGGTTTTTGCTAATTTGAATCTATCGCAGAAAACGAATGTGTACAGAACCAAACCTATGTTTAGTTTCACTAACGATTTTTCATTCATAACCCTTAATGCTACCCTTAACAAATAAAAAAGCCAAAATGGAGGAGTAAAAGATGAAGAACAGCAACTCTGTTTCAACAGAGACAGCTCAACAAGTGGTTGTCGAGTTCATCAAGAAAAGGAAAAACACAGAAAGGATAGACATTTCCTCGGTTGAACAGAAAAATGGAGAATGGATAATTAGAGGCACATGCCCAATAGACTTAGAAGGACACCCTTGGGCTGAAAAATTTGAGGTCATTGTAGACCAGAAAGGAAAGATTAAAGCCACAGACTTTGCACTCCTTTAGAAACGCACCTTCCCCATGCGACAACCCATTACACTTTATTACTACGCCATCAATCCTCTGCTCTCCAGCATTTTTGCACGAAAGTATTAAAGGTGTTAAAGATAATTTATAATTGAGGCTTAACTGAAAATGTTTGAGAAAATCTTAGTTCCATTAGATGGATCTGAACATTCACTGAAGGCGTTAAATGTTGCAATTCAAATAGCCAAAAAATTTGAAGCAAAACTAACGCTGATTCACGTGTACTCCGTAACCATTAGACCAATAATAATGCCTGAACCGACAACTTTGACGCCTCCAGGAGTGCCAATCATGACTCCCTTAGAAATATCAAAAGTAGCCGAGGCGTCCCGAGAAGTGGGCAACCGCATCCTAGGAGATGGAGAAGAAAAAGCTAAGGCTGAAGGCGTTCAAGTTGAGAAGATACTTACGGAAGGACATGTTGTTCAAGAAATTATTAGAGTGGCAAAAGAAGGAAACTATGACTTAATAGTCATCGGAGCCAGAGGCATAAGCCGCGTGAGAGAAATGCTTTTGGGAAGCGTGACAGACGGAGTGATACATCACGTTTCCTGTCCAGTTTTAGTGATAAAGTAGCTGCGTGCTCACATATCCTCTGGTTAGATTGGCTCAGCAATTAGAATATTATGTTTGTTAGCCACTACTCTGGCTTTCAACTTAGCCCCTAAAGGAATTTCCTCAGCGTTAATAAGAGTTAAGCATCTATCTCTTCTGGGCGTGACTGCCAATTTCTCTCTTTTAAGCCAACCAGGTCCTACAACCTCAACTTTTATAGTCTCGAATTTCCTATAAGGAATTGAGAGCATGGGTTTTCTGTGAATCCCAAAGTCTTTCGCATTCAGCACAAGTTTAACTTTAAATTCTTTCTCCCACATTCTTAATTGCGCGTAAAATCTTTTCCATGAAATAGGTTTAACTCCTTCAACCTTTCTTCCATGTTTATGAACTTCATACTTCTGGATGCCCAAAGGAGGAGAAACTTTTCCGGCACCCAAATTCATCGCTAAAAGTATTACTTTTGGAATTTCTTTATCGTTCACTTTTGGAACCCATACAGGAGCTACAAGCAAGTCGGTTTTTGTATTCGAAACTACATGATTCATCAATTGCACAATCTTCTCAACATCATACCATTCTGTATTGGCCAACTTTTTAGCCAGATCCGGCGTTGAAGCGTCCAATGAAAGGTTTATCCGTGTTAAGCCAGCGTCGCAAAGTTTATCCAAAAGGGTGATGTTTAACGTTGAGCCGTGTGTTTGCATGGAGACTGTTTCTACACCTTTAACTTGACTTAAGCAAAAAACAAGCTCCACAATTTTCGGATAAGTTATGGGGTCTCCAACAGTATCAATGTGCGCTTCAATGTGCTTTCCCCCCTTAAAAGAGACGACCTTCTCGAATTCTTCAACTAAATAGTCCACGGGCACTATGTATTCTGTTTGGCGTATTCGAGATTTAGGACCAGCGTCTGTTGAGCAGAACACGCACGAGAGAGAACAGGTGGATATTGGGCGAACTTGTATCAGGTTTGTTCCTCTATCAATTAAGCCGAAGGCGATACAGCCTACTAAAGGAATAGAATTTGAGATTTCGAACATCATTTTTTGCATTGTGAACCTTCAGTGACGAAAGCAATTTTCAATTGCTAATGATGTGATTATTTTGGCTAATTTTCTTTTCTATAGAAAAACTTTTCTTTAATTAACAAGAAAAAGAAAGCCAAGTGAAGAAATTTGATTCGGAGGCGAGATCTTCTTCTCGAACCAGTGAGGCACATAAAAATCAATGGAAAACTAACCGTTGACCAGCTGATACGTCAATTTCAAAATTCGGGCTCGTTTGGTGCTGGAAGGCTTTCAACGGCATGTGATATTTACGAGCGAATGTTACGCGACAAGGAATGTACAGTATTTTTGGCTTTGGCTGGAGCTGTCGTTCCCGCTGGGATGCGTTCGCTTGTTGCAGATTTAATCCGCGAGAGGCTCATTGATGTGGTTGTGAGCACGGGAGCAAACATGGTGCATGATGCAATAGAAGCTCTCGGTGGACACCATTATAAAGGGCATTGGGCTGTGGACGATCATATGCTGTATAAGTATCACATATACCGCATCTACGACGTTTTTGTTCCAGAAGAAGACTTTGTAAAATTAGACTATAAACTTGTGGAAATATACGATGAAATAGCCGCTGAAAATGACCGTGAAGGCTTGTCGTCAAAAGAGTTCGCTTGGGAACTAGGCAAAAGGCTTAACGACCCAAACTCTATTTTGCGAGCTGCATACGAAGCGAAAGTGCCAATATTCCTTCCAGCAGTTCGCGACGCAGAATTCGGATTCATATACTGGCTTCATGCTTCACGAAAAAACAGCTCCAAAAAATTAGTGGTGGACGCCTTCAAGGACGTGCCAGAAATATGCAACATTTGCAAAAATTCTCCAAAAAACGGCATGATAGTAATTGGCGGCGGGGTGCCTCGAAACACTGTTCAATCAGCTGCGCTTGCATCTAAAAAAGGAATGGATTACGCCGTGATAATAACAATGGATCGACCGGAAACTGGTGGACTTTCAGGTTCTACATTGGAAGAGACGGTTAGCTGGGGAAAAGTCAAAGAAAAAGCCGACAAGGTCATGGTTATCGGCGACGCAATGATAATTTTTCCAGTAATGGTTGCCTCGGTTCTTGAAAGATTAGGCAAAGATTTCAAGCGTGTACCACACTTGAGAGATAAAGGCGTTGAAGTGGGAGGAAAATAAATGACGAAGGAGAAGCAGAAGTTTTGTGGAAACTGCGGCAACCACAACGCGTACAATTATCCAGACCAGGTTTTCTGCACGAGACGCTTTTCCAAAAACATAAACCCCGTGGTGCAAACGCTCTGGTGCTGTGAAGAATGGAATCCAAGCAGTCAAGAATGCTACTGTGTTGAAGAAGCAGTGAAAACAAAAAGATAATTCCCATTTTTCTTTTTTTATCTAACATGAAAGTTATTATTAGGGAGCTCACAGTGTTCTAATTAGTTAATATTTGAAAGCCCGGTGGTGTAGCGGTCAAGCATGAGGGCCTCTGGAGCCCTTGACGAGAGTTCGAATCTCTCCCGGGCTACTAAGGTTTTCTTAAGGTTTTCCATTGAGAAATAGGCGTAAACTGTGTGCTGTTTGAACTTGAGCTGCAAACTATACCGTTAGCTTTTAATACGCACTTCGCTTAATTTTGTCTTTTAAGTGTTAGGAATGGTTGACCTGTCAACCGTTTCGATAGTAGTTGCTTCTGCTGGTGTATTCACAGCAGCTGTGTACTATATTCTGCAAATTCGGCATCAGACCAAGCTAAGACAAACGGAAATGGTCATGAGATTATATTCGACCTTTGAAAGTGCAGAATTTCAAAATGTGTATCAGAAAATAATGAGCTTAGAATTTGAGGATTATGCGGATGCTCTTAAACGATATGCGACCAACCGTGCTGAAATTTCAAGTGCGGCAACTTCAGTAGGAACTTTTTTTGAAGGCATTGGAGTGCTTGTCAAGAGAAGGCTGATAAGCATGGATTTAGTTGATGACCTCTTCGGCACCATGGTCTTGCACACGTGGGAAAAGTTCAAGCCACTTGTAAAGGGAAGAAGAGAACAGGAAGGAGACACTGAAACATTGCAACAGTTTGAATATCTCTACAATGAAATGCTGAAAAGAAAGCAACAAACGACAAAAATCGGATAGAACGCTCCTCTATATTCCATTTTTCAACCGTTCCTAACCATCGATTCAAAATCCTTTCCAAGCTCATTTTGAGATAGTTTTCCAGAAATGGCAGAGGATTGTGTCTTAACCTGGTATTTTAAGCCAATATGTGAACCTATCCCGGGCTACCATGAGATTTTCTTAAGACTTTTCTTTTAAGAAATCTATGGAAAATTATGTGATTTAACTCAGGCGCTTCAATGCTCTCAGAGCGAAGAGAGTTATCCATTTGCTTGGTTTGTCCTTTGCTTCTATGTTGATGTGCATTCTTCCCACTGGCGTGTTTTCCAATATCCAAGTGCCAGTTTTCTGGCGTTTTCGCAGTAGGACTTCAATGGCGTCGCTTAAGCGTTCGTCTTTCACGTAGTCAAGTCGTGTTAAAACGTCTAGTCCTCTCAGGATATTATAGCCATAAAACCATGGAAAACTCAGCGTCAACCAAGCCTTGTTGATTATTTTGTAGCTGTGGTGGTCCGCCTTGAACAAGCGGTGCATGAGTAGAAACTCTGCGCCTTTCTCGATTGTTTCTTTCATCTCTTTTGTTAGGTTCTCTTTTCTGACTTCTGAAAAAGCTTCTAATGGGCAGATTGTTCCGTAGAAACAGCCGTGTTTATCCCTAATGTGCGCTCGCCAGTAGGGACAAAGCCAACCGCCATCTTGGTTCTGAATCTTCACGAGCCAATCTAAAGCCTTTTTGACTCTTTTGTCGTTAGCATAGCCTATTCTAATCAGCGCTGCCGCCATGTTACCAGTAAGACAGGAATATTGATGCTCAAAAACGAGTGAAGACGCAAACTCCCCTCGCGGAGGCAGCTTCTTTCCCTTCTTAAGCAACAACGTATGCTCTTCCACAGCCCTTTCAGGAGTATAGCTTGAAAAGCCGCCGTCTTCCAGTTGAAATTGGAAAACATATTCGCATGCTCTTTCGACCCTTTCATCGGTTTTGTCCATTCCAAGCTGAGCGAGAATCATTATTTGCCAATAGGAAGACTTGTATTTGGGGTGATAAGGGTTGAATGGTTCTTCCCAGTAGCCTTCTGCATTCTGCTTACTGAATATTTTACTTACAACCTTAGACCGCGAAATTGCCCGTTTTGCTGCAATCACTTGCGGGTCATCTTCTCTTTTGCCAAGAATATCACGCAACGTGAAATATCGCACTGAAGGATTAGACTCCTCAAGAAGCCAGTCAACGGGACTCTCTTTCAAAAGTGTCTGCCAACTAATCATAATGTTCATCTTCTCTGTTCAATTTTGTGTATAGCGGGCCCGCCGGGAATTGAACCCGGGACCTACGGGTTAAGAGCCTCAACCTAACCCCGCTCGGCGGTTAGTCCGCCGCTCTGGCCTTACTGAGCTACGGGCCCTATGGCGTGATTTTCTAGAATATGCAATTTAAAGGCTGTTAATAAGCATTAACAGTTTTAAGCTTTAATTTGAATTCTATGCTGGGAAGTGAGGCAGTTTGGGTGAATTGGTTTTTGTTGGGCTTGGGTTACATGATGAGAAGGGAATAAGCTTGCGTGGTTTGGAAGAAATTAAAACGGCAGATGCTGCGTTTATGGAGCTTTATACGAGTTTGTTGCCGAATTTTTCGAAAAAACGTTTGGAAAAGACTTCTGGAAAAAAGTTGCGCGTGGTTTCGCGGAAAGAGCTTGAAGAAGAAAATGGTAAAGTCATTATCGAAGTGGCTGAGGAAGGTAAGGCTGTTTTGCTTGTTCCCGGCGACCCACTCATAGCCACTACTCATGTTGCATTGAGAATACATGCAGAAAAACTTGGAATAGAAACTCGCATAGTTCATGGAGCTTCTATACTTTCTGCTGTGATTGGGTTATGTGGCTTGCACAATTATAAATTTGGAAAAAGCGTGACTATACCTTTTCTGGAAGAAACTCCTTCCGAAACTCCCTATGAAGTCATCGCCCAAAACAAGAAGTTAGGGCTTCACACACTTTGCCTGTTAGACATAAAGACTGAGGAAAAACGTTACCTAAGCATCGCAGAAAGTTTAGAGTGGCTTCTGAAAATAGAAAAGAAAAGAAAGGAGAAAATAATCACACCTAATTCGCTCATAGTTGGCGTGGCAAGAGCTGGAAGCAAAAAACCAACCGTGAAAGCTGGCTTCCTAAGAGAGCTAATGAATTATGACTTTGGGAAGCCGCCGCACAGTATTGTTTTTCCTGGGAAACTTCATTTTATGGAGGCTGAGGCGCTTGTTGTTTTGGCAGGTGCTTCAGATAAGGTTAGGGAGATGGTGGAATGAGTTTGGAAGGGCTTGTCTCGAAGTATATTGCTTCTGCGGAGCACGTTTTTGGCAACATGGTAATCGTTGAGTCTCCTGCGAGTCTCAGCGGTGATAGCGTCAAGAAAGTTGTGGAGTTTGCTAAAGCCTATTTGGAAGATGCCAAATATTATAGAGATAAAAAGGAAACTGCGGTAAGTTTAACTTCCATTGCGTATTGTGAAGGCTTGTTAGATGCTTTAAGATTGTTGGGAGCCGTGAAATTTGAATGGCCAACGAAAAAACTAGAGAAAAGCGAAAGGTAGTTTTGGCTTCTGGCGTATTCGACTTGCTGCATCTTGGGCATGTGAGATTTCTGGAAGAAGCAAAAAAGGCTGGCGGGCGAGATGCCGAACTCATAGTTATTGTGGCTAGAGACGATACAGTTGAAAAGAGGAAAGGAAAGAAGCCTATAATGCCTGAGAACCAGCGACGAGCATTGGTTGAATCTTTAAGGGTTGTTGACGAAGCAATTCTAGGCTACGAAAAATTTGACATTGGAAAAGTCATTGAAAAAATAAGACCAGACATCATTGTTGTTGGATATGACCAGAATGGCATGGAAAAAACTGTAAAGGATTACGTGAAAGAAAAAGGACTGAACATTAAAATCGTGAAAATTGGCAAGTTTGGAGAGGACGAGTTGGATAGTTCTTCGAAGATTAAACAGAAGATTATTGAGGATTTCAAAAGATGAACAATGTATTTAAGAGTTCTAAGAAGTTCATGCCAACATACGTACTCATTGCGATAAACATAGCAGTTTACGCTTATACCTCGATTATTGGCGGGAATTTTATGGAAACGGACTACTATGTATTATTGCAATATGGTCAATCGAACTCGTTCGTAATGAGTGGAGGGTATTGGCAGCTTTTTACAGCAATGTTTGTCCATGTCGGTCTAGTACATCTTTTGGGTAATATGTTCTTTTTGCTTATTTTTGGACTTAGAGCAGAAGACATGTTTACAATTCAAGAATACATTCATTATCTACCTTTTAAGTGGGCTCACTGGAAACTTGTTAACATTACTTTTTGGACCAGACATGCTTTCGGCTGGGGCTTCTGGCGCCATTTTCGGAATGTTTGGAGCAGTTACAATATTTGTTAGGCGTGCTGTTGGGCAGTCGATATTGAGCGCGCTGATGTACTCTTTCTTCTTGTTGATGATTAATATAGGTCCAAACGTCAACAATTTGGCTCATTTTGGCGGTTTAATTATTGGACTGTTGATTGGCTACATGCTTGCAACAAAACGAAAAATCAAGATAACGTACAGATACAATTACTCCTACTACAAATGAAACGCGTACATCAACAGCAAGTATACTACAAATTCAACCTATATATAAGGGGGGCTATAACTTCTCAAACCCTAAAAAGCAACACAATCCAAAAACTATTCACGGCAAAGTTAAAACCTCAACCTTCACCTTATGCCCATCCTTCAACTTCAAATTTTTCCTCAAACAAACAGGAGCAACAATCTCAATAACCGAAGAATCATAATGGCTCCTCAAAGCCGTTATAACAGCACCCTTCACCTTATTCTCAATTATCGCAGGATAACACCGAACAGGACCAAAAGTACGGTCCTCGTTCTTGAAGCCCTCGACCTCGATAGAAGGATAAGCCTCAAGTTCCGAACGAGTTTTAATATCATAATCAGTTGTAAGTTTAAGGTTAAGCGTGCCTGGATAAGGGTCAAAACCCAACTTCTCCAAGAATTGCTTTCTGTAACGCTCTTTGGATATGTAGTAGGCTCCTTCGCCTAACCCTGTGAAAACTGTTCCTTCCAAAGTTATCGAAGGCGGATAAGCTGCTTCCATCAGAAAATGCAAGGTCGAATAGAGCTTTTTCAACTCTTTTATGCCAGAATCTGTAATTTTGATTAGGCACCCATCAGGTGTTATTGTCCGCTTAATCAATCCCTTCGCGTCCAATTCAATTAGGTAACGTGAAGCTGTCTGCTGAGAAGCACCTAACTTTCCAGCCAAATATTCTGTAGAAATTTTTGCTGTTCGCCGATGAGCACCCATCTCAGCCAACTTTAAAAGTGTAAACAGATGGCGCCACTCTTGCTTTTCAGCCATTTACTCTGCCTCTAAACTCCCTTGCTTATTTAAAAATAACATGTTGCATATTTAAGCGGCTCGAAAAATGTTTGCGACAATTAACCTTCATAGCATGTCATGTTTGCTTGAACAATTATGCCTCGCAAATCCCTCAGATGTGTCGAGACTTGCACAGTGTCGGAGAGTGTTGTAACTCTAAAAGATATGGCATAGGTGCCATTGCCGTAATCCGTTAGAGAAAAATTGTTTGATGAGTCAATAGGCACCCATATCCCAAGATTCTCGTAAAACAACGTTATGTTTTGGGCTAAAGCTGGTTCACCTTCATTATACACATTACAGGTTAGATTCACCACTTTCTCTATTCCAAGAATCGTGGTATAATAGCCGCTAACAGTAATGGTGGTCGTCACATTCACAGCATAATTTACAGTGGAGTTCGTTGCAATATTATATGCTCTTAAGGTGAAGTCTGCGTAGGCGCTGGAAACGCCTATGCCACTTGTGCCCCATGAAAGCCAAATGCCAGAATCATACACTAAATTATCGAGTACAGTGAAGCTCAATTGCCAAATTCCAAACTGTTTTAAATTCCTTAAAATTTGTGAAAATTCATTTAGATTTGTTGCTAGCAACGTTTTTTCTCCGCCGTTGGAAACGTTTGCGAGAGAGCTTATCACCGCATTTCGTGTGGTCTGCTTTATGACAAAAACAAAATCGCTGAGTGGAAGATTGTACGTGCCGTTTGTTTCCTTACCAAGCTCATAAACGTAAGCCGTAGTTGCAGAGATCAGTATGGCTATGGCTAGCGCTGCCACTATGAGAAGCTGCGCCGAATTGTTTGACCCAAACTTTCTGTCTTTTATTTTCATGAAGCTACCGCCAAATGCAGGTGGATTATGTAACATCTGAAAACTAAGCCTTGGCTTACGCAAAGATATTCCACGAAAGCTATTTCTTGACTGTTCAAAGCACCATTGGAGATGACGGCAGTGTTGACTTGTTGCATCTGCGAGTTGTAAACTGTCAAGTTAAATGATGTTCCAGCTGGTAAGATAAGATTAAGTGCATCTCGCAAGGCAGTCCAGTTTCCCTCATCTATATATTTTCCGAGACTTCCATCAGAGTCCAATTTCATGAGCGCCTGCAATCCTGCATAGCTTAAGTCATCGCGTTTGGTTGTGTTTTGTGTCGTTGTGAGATTTGCTGAGACGGCAAATGATGAGAAGATTATGAGCACTGCTAGGAAAGCTTCGATTATTCTGATTTGTCCTTTGTTTTGGCTTCTCATTCTTTTGGACTCCCAAGCCAAAAAGTGCATTTGTAAAGCCCAGAATCTATTGTGACAGTGTATGTGTAAACGAAAACGTTAGAGATAACCAATGAATTTGAAAAGTTTGCACCAGCTTGAAGAGGAATCTGTGGGTAAGCAACCCATTCTGTAAAGAAGGTAGTTACATTCTGCCCTGTTACGATGAGCACTGTTGGGTTTGACTCGCGAAATTGCGGAATTTGAAATGCTGCGGATTGATTGCTACTTGTAATTTGTGTTAAAGTCGAGTTATAATCAAAGGTTAGGGCGTAAGCATTTGACAAAACAGTTTCTGGATAAACAAATGACGCATTCAGAACATAGTTTAGAGGGCTAAGCCTAAGAAAAGTACCTTTAGAGTTCGGCTGTGCAGAGTTATGCGCAAAGGTGTATACATCGAAGGATGCCATTCGACTATTGCATGTGGCTTTGGCGAAAACAACAAGAAGTGCTGGTCCTTCAACAGCGTTTGGGAGAGTTACATTTAAGATGGTTCTGCCATTAGACGCGTATACACTGGTTGATTCCACATAATTTTCTGCAATCACGTAACCTTTTAAGTTCGTCTCAACAGCAACGCCTTGGTCTTCGGTTAAGATTTCAAATTGATAAATTGTCTCGCTAGTTTCGTTAAAAGCTGCTGTTAGGTTAATAGAAACTTCAAAGATTGGCTTTATCTCAATTTGGAAAGACACGTCGGACATTTTGAGAGCTGTGAATATTTGCGCATAGCTTAAAGCATAAAGATTCTCGCTGTTCAATCGTGAAACTTTGTCTATGTCTAACTCATACGGACTTTCCGCTTCAGCTTTAGCTAAACCAAATGTTTCCAGCATCGCCTCAGGATTTTGTCCCCAACTTGACGGTGTTCCCGTAGTCAAAAGTATATATCTCGAGATTTCCCTGAACCTTTCTGGAATATTCTGATTCGATGCGTTATTTATGTAGGGATACAGCATTTTTGAAGTTCCAGCCATGGCTGAAAGTGCCAGAATAACCATTAGCGAACATGCAAAGAATGTGTCAATCGAAATCGCGGGCATTTCCTTTTAGCCTCCACTTTATCTTGTTAATGAGAGACCGCGCTGTACATTCCGCCGAGCAAGTTCTGCGAAAGCAAAAGCGAAACGTAAGCCGTGATTACAAGCATTACTGAATATTTGAAGCCAGCAGCAAATGTGCCTTCGTTCACTTTACCTACGAAGAAGCCTGAAAGCCAACACTGCAATATTATGCCAATGGAGAAAAGGTTCACTTGCAACTGCATAACTCCAAGCGGAACAGAAGCTGTAGCTCCTGGAAGCGAAATATTAGTCAACGCATAAACCGCCATTGCAACCATCGTGGTTGTTAAAGCTATGAGGACGCTCCATATGAACGCTAATATTACGTAAGGTCTTAGAAGAGACTTCTTGTTGGTTTCGACATCTTTCTGTTTTTCGCTGTAGTCAGTCAATATCTCCAGTGCCGCAGCTGAACCACCACCAATTTTGATTGTTTCAACAAGTATCAAAAAGTTGACGAGCACATGCCATGTTTGAATTTTCCTCTTGATGTTAACGAACACCTTTCTCAAGGATACTCCCCATTCCATCTGACTCCTTATTAGGTTTAGAGTATCAGAGAATTTGCCGTAGCCAGAGCGTTTTGTTGCGTGGATTATGCTTTTTTCTGGTGAAAGTCCGATTTTTCTGGCTTCTGTTACGTCTCTGAGGAAGTTTGGCATTGAGTTTTCGGCGTCGTTGTTGACTTTGGATATTCTCATGTAAACTATTGTAGGAGGTAACGATATTGCTAGTAAGCAGAGTGTGGTGACGAGTGGGAATATGTCAGGGCTTGTGAGGAATGCAAGCTGCGGCATGAAGTATAATGCTGCTATAAAAGCGGAAACCGCTATTAATGGTATTATAGTCGCATAGTAAGGCTGATTAACATTTACTAAGTTGCTCTTTCTCTCCGTATGCGCAATTATCATGAAAATTATTGAGATTATCGGAGTTACAAAGAATATGAGAACGCAAACAATTTCTGTGGACACGCCAGGTGTTCCACTCATTTTCATGGGCTCAAACACTGAAGTTGTTGCGAAGACAATGAAAAGTATGTAGGAACATAAGGTTACTATTAGCATTACCGCGTAGGCTTCAACTAAAGTGCCAAGCCTCTCTATTGAACGAATTGCAGAAGCACTTTGAACTTCAAAAATTGAACGTAACTTACTTTTCAGATAGCTTACAATGCTTCCGCCGCTTCTAACAGACGAAACATAGCCCAGCAAGAACTCACGGTAATTTTTTGATTTCGTTTTGTTTGCTCGTTTATACATTACAGTTAAAGGGTCGTAACCCAAAACCTCTACTTGTCTAACAATTTCTTTAGCCTCTTTCTGGAAATTTGGCAGCAAGTTTACGTTGCATAGTTTTTTCCAGCTATCGTAGATTGTCACTCCGCTGGCTGACAATAGAGTGAATAGCAGTGCAGCGAAAGGTAATTCACGGTTAATTTCACTTGTGTTCTCTTTACCGTAAAGATTCAGCAGCCAACCGAAGATTTTTGGTTTTTTAATTGGCATCTCCAAGTTTTTCACCACTTGGGCTTTTCTAAAAACTCTTTCTGGAAAAGCTGTGGATTGTTGTAGTATTTGCTCAAAACTTTGTTGACGCTTCGATAATCACGAATATTATGCTCAACCATATGCACAAGCACGCGTTTGCGATATTCCAATTCATCTATGAGGCGCTCAATTGGAATGTCAAGGCTTGCAGCCATCTTTTTTAGAAGATAGCTTTCGGTTAATCTCTCATTGAAAGTATCTGAGGATGGGTTCCAACTGAAAACTTGTTGGAAAGTGTTTGCATCTTTTATTTCTGAAATGTTTATGAATTTTCTGCTCGAAAGACGTTTTCCAGATTCAAGGAAGACTGGTGTTCTAACGTGTTTTACGTTTATTACGCAGTTCATCAGCGGTATTATGGAGGAGGGAATGTTCATGGGTGGTTGTGTTAGCCTTTTGATGGATGTGTCAACATCCTCAGCGTGTAATGTGCATAAGCCGCCGTGTCCGGTTGCAAGGGCTTGGAAGAGCACGTAGGCTTCTTCTCCGCGGATTTCGCCTACAATAATCAGGTCTGGACGGTGTCTTACGGCTGATTTGATTAGGTCGTAGAGGGTGATTTCGCCTTCGCCTTCAACGCCGAAGCCTGAACGGGCAATATTTGATGTCCAGTTTTCATGTGGTAGGTTTATTTCTGCAACTTCTTCTACTGAAATTATTTTGTGGTTTGGTCGTATGAGACATGCAACTGCGTTGAGGGCTGTTGTTTTTCCAGCGCCTGTAGCGCCGATAATCATGACTGACATTTTGTTTTCCATTAGAAGCCAAAGGTAAGCGGCTATGCTCTCGTTTATGGTTTCGTTCTCAATTAAGTCGATTATTGTGAATGGGTCTTTGCGGAACTTTCTTATGGTGAATGATGTGCCGGATGGTGTTGTTTCTTTTCCGAAAGAAATTGCCAAACGGTGTTTTTCTGGCAGCGTAACATCAACTATTGGGAAGGCTATGCTTACGTGTTTTCCAGCCTTGTGGACTACACGCATCACGAAGTCGTCAAGTTCTTGCTCGTCACGGAAAACTATGTTGGTTTTTATGTTCTCGTACTTTCTATGCCACAAGAAAATTGGTTTGCCTACTCCCCCACATCCGATGTCTTCAACATACTCGTCATACATCAACGGGTCTATTTTTCCATAGCCAACTACGTCTCTTTCTAAGTAGTATAGAAGCTTGCGCATTCCAACCGGAGAAATTCCGGCAAACTGTTTCTGGTGATTCGAAAGGATTATTGGCATTTGTCGCCTAAAAGATTCGTTAAGTGTTCCTTCTGCTTCTGGAGCTTGAAGTTCATATTCTAGAATGTTTCTCAGTCTAAAATAGCCGTCTCGTTCTTCCCGTGTTAATGGAAGTTCGTCAAGAACGTAAAGATATTCCAAAGTTTCCTCGTTTTGAACGATTGCAGCGTAAGAGAATGGTGGCTTAAGCGGGTAATACTCTGTTTCTATGTAACCTTCTGGGATGCTCCATTTTTTTACGTCTAAAAATTCTACTATTTCGCCTTCTTCCTTCATCATTTCTTGGAAGGATTCTTCTTTCTGAGATGCGTTTTTACGTAGTTTAAGGTTAAACTTCATTTATTAGTCACCTTCATTTGAGCTTGAAAGAATGATTTGCGGAAGTCCATCGCTTATGTGGCATTTCAGGTGAGCTGCGCCGTAGCCTCCTTTATAATAGCCTGCTGCCAACACCTCTTTAGGAAGGAATACTCGAAGCTCATTTCCTTCAGTGGGCGTGCTTCCAAATCCACCTTCTAACCAAGTCTTAGCGGAGTCGTTGCGTAGTCGAAGCCAATATTGTCTGTCACCTATTCTCGTTGGCATTTGAAGGAAAGTTTCGGTCGTTGCGTTTGTTGCGGATGTTAGCGTTAACAGTTCTGTGCCTTTTGCTGCCATGTAATCCATCAAGTTTTTCAGCTGTTTAACTTCTAAGGGAGCGCGTAACGTGTCGGCGTATGCCATGAACGAGAAGATGAGCATGCTGCTGATGGCTATTAGCGCAACGAACGTGTACAGATAGCCTGGAGTAATAGACGGCAAGTTTTACACCTCTGCTTTTTCAATTTTAACGTTGCAAATGACTATGTCCAAGTTTACAATGGCGCCTTCAGTGCTGCTAGAAATTGGAAGCCAAACAACGTTTGAGGCTTCGTCCAAAGTGGCTTTCAATGCAAGAGAGGAGATTGACTCATTGAACATGTATTGACTGGAGACGGTGGTAACGTTCAAGGCGGTTACTTTCAGGTAGAATTTTTCTCTTAACAATAGCTCCCGCGAAAAGTTGAGGTTTATGATGTTTACGCGTATGAGATTTACTGGTTTTCCGTTGTCTGTGCCTATGACTGCCGTGGTTGCTAATGGACGATAGTAGAGAATTAGTGTTTGCTTTTCATCTGTTACTGTGACGAAAAGTTGGGTCATAATTGATGAGCTCTGATTTATTATTGTTCTATAGTCGCCTCTGATGAATAACCCATTGTAATTTGATTCGGAAGGCTCAAGCTGATAGAATGCTTTTCCAACAGAACTGTTAAACACTATGTCGTAAAAAGTTTGTTCGTCAGTAAAGTTGAGAACAAGGTTTTTGGATTCAGATGCTATTTGAAAAACGCCTCCACAATCATCCATATAAACGACTTCAGAAGCACCAAAACTCCATGCAACCGAGCGAACCGCATCATCTAACGCTTGCATGTTTTGTTTAGCAACAAAAGCCTTAATCGAGGCTGCTCTTGAGCCTATTTTTACCACTGCGTAGCTGTAAGTTGCGGAAATCACTGCTATCAACGAAACAAACAGTATGAGGTAGGTTACTGGCACAGCCAATGCTCTTTTGGAATGCAGTAATTTTTTGAAATTCCGTTGGTGCATCGTTTTCTACAGCCTCCTCTCTTGCATATGCAATCAATGCCTTTTCATTCTGTTACAAGATAAGATGGTGTGCGTAGAACAAAACTACACATAAGTATACAGAATCAATACTTCAAAATCTAATACGTTATAGTTAATGCCGTCTTAGAGAATGAACATAAAAACAGAGGGAAAAAAGAAAAGGGAGAAAGATGTTGTTGCTACTCGCTGGCTTCGACGTTTGCTTCTTTGTAGTATTGAGCGTTAGCAGTGAAAACTGTTACACCTACTGTGACACCAATGTCGTTGACTGATATGTGGTCAGGGTTGGATATGTAGACTATCATGCTCCAGCCAGACTTCAAAATCAAGTCATCGCTAGCTTTATCAAACGTGTAGTTAGTTGAGCCAATAGATAACATTCCACCGTCTGTCAAGTTCGCTGGAGGTGCATATGGAAGGTCATTGTTAATTGTGTCCTGTGTCTTAACATAGTAAATGGTGCTCCATGTGCACTCTTGACCTCTGACTGTGATTTTGTCGAGAACTACGTCACGTCCGCCAGTGTTAATTATCAAAAATGCTGTCTCGGCAAAGGTTGTGCCGTTGTGCCATGTGTGCAGCTTGAATATTTGTAGGCTTTCTTCTTGTACTCTTGTGGTTGTCACGTTTATGGCGTAGAAAGTCACGACTGTTGCCAGAAGCACTGAAACAACTAGAATAATCAATGTAGTCACTACTGTGCTTAAAGCTTTCTTACTCTTTAGGAGTTTCATTTTTTTCTCTCCGTGGAGCAAAATCGCTCTTGTTAAAATATGATAGTTTGTGCGTAGAACAGAGCTACACATAACTGTAGACGCGTACAACAAAACAATATCAACATTGACGCCATGGAAAAGTTTAAACTTGTTTAAACAATTCATACAGAAAATTCTTATGCCAAGACCAGTCATTCACAAGTTCTCTGTAATGTGAGGAGAAAGCCCAAAATGAAAACTTCAGACGTTGCAATGATAGGAGTTTGTGCAGCCATCTATGCGGTGGTAGGACGATTAACAGATTTTGGCGTCACAGTGGGCGGAGTCGCGTTTTGGCCTGCCGCTGTGATACCTGCCATTTTTGCTGTACTATTTGGACCTTGGACTGGAGGAATAGGAGCAGCTATCGGTATATTCATCAGAGACATGCTGTTCCATGGTGACCCCTTACTGAGCTTATCGGCTGGTGTAACAGCAAATTTTGCTGCATTTTTCCTAATAGGCTACATTTCCCGCACAAATTTTGATTATAAAAAATTGATTATGAGCACAATTATCGCAAGCATAGTCATTACTGTTGGGCTTTTATTACCAACCATCTTTCTGCCAACCGAATCCACAATGTTCACTGGTCTATCAACCTCAGACAGCATTCTACTATTCGTCGTGACAGTCATTGTTAGTATAATTGTAATCATGATTGTTGCAAAATTCTGGCAAGAATGGAGAAACTATGGTATTGGCGCTGTAATAGGCGCTGGCATAGGAAGCACAATAATAGCAATAGTAGTTTGGGCTTACAGTCAAGTTTTCTTCTCTCCTCAAGGCTATTTCAAGGCTGCTATACCCTCTTCTTTTATTCCTATCATATTTGTCTGGACATTTGCAACAGAAATTCCCTTCATTCTCCTCCTTGGCCCTCCAATAATAAAGGCTTGCTACAAGGCTTATCCATCACTGAAGATTCCGCAGAAAACCGCGGATAGGAAAGAATGACCGTGAATAAGGTTTCGAAGGCTTTCTCTCCTGCTGGCATCTCAAGTTTTTTCGAAATTTGCGATAGAACAGTGAATAGAAAACCCATAACCAATTTGGAGCAGGTAGGCGCAAGAGGCGGTGGCTTTGGAATTCAAAAAGGCGTTACGACTTATGTTGATGTTTCAGAAGCAGAAAGTAACAACGTTCAAGTTTTCATCAATGATAAAGTTGCGCCGGAAGCAGAAACCACGAAGACCGTGGTAAAAGCGCTTCTCAACCATGTCAACCGCGCATACAATGTTGTTGTCAAACACAAAGTTGAGATTCCAATCGGCGCTGGATTTGGCTCAAGTGCTGCCGGAGCCTTAACGACAGCTTTAGCCTTTTCGAAGACTTTGGACTTAAACTTAACTTATAATCAGCTTGGCAGAATCGCACATGTTGCTGAAGTCAAATGCAAAACTGGTTTGGGCACTGTTGGTCCGTTGATGCTTGGCGGATGCATACTCACATTAGAGCCTGGCGCGCCTGGAATCGCCCTTATAGACCGTATCCCAATATCTTCAGACTACGTTATTGTCGCTGGCGTTTTCGGACCAATACCAACGAAGGAAGTTTTGTCTTCTCCTGAAAAACGTTTAGCCGTCAACAAATGGGGCAGAAAAACCCTTGAAAAGATTCTCACTGAACCTTCGATTGAAAACTTTTTGGCTTGTTGCCGTGAGTTTGCCGAAAAAACTGGTTTCGTGACAGAACGTGTAAGAACGTTGTTGAAGCTTGCAGACAAGGCAGACGCAATAGGCGCTGCACAAAACATGGTCGGCGAAGCGGTTCACGCCTTAACAACATCAGAAAATGCTGAGAAAGTGGTTCAAGCTTTTAAGCAGGTTTTGCCAGAACAAAAGATTCTCGTATCCCATGTTGACGTTCAAGGCGCGAGACTGTTGAGATGAAAAGTGTTGCAGGAAAAATTCAAAACAGTAGCTGTCGGCGGCACCTTCGACGAGTTTCACAAGGGACACCGAACTTTACTAACTAAAGCTTTTGAAGTTGGAGAACGCGTTTTGATTGGTTTATGCTCCGATAAGCTCGTTGAAAGCCTCAGCAAGCCACACATAACTGCTCCCTACGAACAGAGGCTCGAAGAATTGAAAAAGTTCTTGCGAGAAAGAGGCTTATTGAACAGAGCAGAGATTATGCCTTTGAATGACCCGTTTGGAGTAACGCTTTCAGAAGGATGTGTTGAGGCTTTGGTTGTAAGCCGCGAAACTGAACGAATGGCAGTTAAGATTAATGAGGAAAGAGAGAGACGCGGATTGGAGCCCTTGCAAATAGTTGTTATAGACATGGTTCCCTCTGAAAACCACGCTCCGATTTCCACAACGCGAATTCGCCATGGAGAAATCGACCGCGAGGGACACCTACTGAAAACAAAAGGAAACAGTTAAACTCTTTTTTAACAATATCTCTTTTTATGAAGGACTAATATGCAGAGAACAGGCGTTGCTAAACTTCCACTTCATTACGGCAAAGCGCCTAAATGGCTTACTATTCGAATGCGGGGGCTTGCCAAAGAAATCGTCACAGTAATCGTCGACGAGTATGGCACAGACGATTTTCTTAAACGCATGTCCGACCCCTTCTGGTTCCAAGCCTTAGGATGCGTTTTAGGCTATGATTGGCACTCTTCCGGCGTCACAACAGTAGTCACTGGAGTTCTAAAACACGCAATCTCTCCCGAAGAACACGGAGTTGCTGTTTGCGGAGGCAAAGGCAAAATTTCTAAACAAACACCAGTAGAAATCGAGAATGTAGGCGAAAAATTCGGCTTTTCAGACGCAAAGATTGAGCGAATGCGCTATGCAAGCAGAATGAGCGCTAAAGTTGATAACACGGCCATTCAGGCGGGTTACCAGCTTTATATCACGCGTTCATTGTCGCCGAAGATGGAAAATGGGCAGTCATCCAACAGGGAATGTGCCTTCAAGACCGCACAGCCAGACGTTATCATTGGCTTTCGGATAACGTGAAAGACTTTGTTGTCGAACCCCATAACGCGATTGTGGGTGACACCAAACGAGAAGTTGCATTAGACATGACCGCCAAAGAAAGTGAAGGCTGCAGAAAGGCTTCTGTAGACATAGCTTGTGAGCCGCCTAAGAAGCTAATACGTCTAATCACGTCCGTTAGACCTGAACATCAAAGGTCGCTTCAAGAATGGCTACCAAAAACCCCAGACCCAGCATGGAAGGAATACTCAATCGATTTGTTATCCATGCCCAGAACCATAAACTGGAAATTCCTACAGCAAGTTTACGACTTTCAACCAAAAAACTACGAAGAACTTTTAGGTTTCAAAGGCGTTGGACCAGCAACCGTTAGAGGTTTAGCGTTAGTTGCAGAGCTGATTTATGGGGAGAAGCCAAGCTGAAAAGACCCTGTAAAGTATTCCTTTGCATATGGAGGAAAAGATGGCGTGCCCTATCCAGTAGACCGCAGAGCCATGGACGAGTCAATTTACATACTTAAGCGGGCAATACAGGAAGCTAAGGTGGGAGAGAAAGAGAAAATGAGGTCTCTGCAAAGGCTCAGACGGTTCGTTCCAGACAACATAACTCATTAAGCAAGATTCTGTAGAATAGTTTGTTACTCCTCAACAGTTATCGCTTGTGTTGGGCATGAAGTTACGCATGCCATGCATGCTATGCAGTCGCTTTCTCGCACAGGAACAGACTTCTCGCTGTCTTGATATTCTGGCATTTTCTTGAGTTCGAAAACGTTCACTGGACAAACTTCAGCACAAACGCCATCGCCATTGCATTTATTCCAGTCAACTTTCACTTTTGGCATTTCACATCAACCTTGCCCTAAACTTTAATTCATTCTATTTTTAATTCTTTCCATTCTCACAACTGAAAGAGTTTTCTGTCAAAGTTTGTTAAGAACTCGGTTTTTCGCTTTTTCACCAGAACCATGTCTTCAACTCGCAGATAGTATTCGCCGGCATGCCAAAGTTTCGGTTCCAAAGCAATTACCATGCTTTCACAAAGGGCTTCTGCATAAGCTGGACTGAGCCATGGAGGCTCGTGTACTTCAACGCCGATGTTGTGTCCAAGATTTTTCGTCGGCAAACGTGCACGCAAATAATCTCCATATCCAAGTCTATCTAACACGCTTTCTAAAAGTGGAAAGAGGTCGCAAACACGCATGCTCCCGTCATGCATCTTATCAACTGTCTCAATGACCGCTTGTTGTAGCGCTTCATAACCTTTCTTAACTTCTGTGCTAGCGGGTCCGAAGTAGAAGCTTCTTCCAAAGTCCGAACAGTAACCATCCATCACGAAGCCGATGTCGAACGCGACAGAAGTGCCACGCACTAGTCCTTTTTCTTTTGGATACGTGAATGGGTTAGGCGAGATTTCAGAGTTGGATTTAACGAAGCCCACTGTGGAGGGAAATGATACGTCTGAGGCTCCCAAACTTTTTCCGCAGAACTCAACCTCAAGTTCTAATTGACGCTGTGTGACGCCTTCTCTGATTTTTGGAACGGTAGCTTCCATCACTTTGTCCGTAAGCTCAGCAACATTTCTAAGTTTTTCAATTTCTTCTTCATCTTTAATCATCCTTAAATGACGCATAAATCCTTCAGCCTTACAAAATTCAACACCTTTAACGATTTTAGAAATTTCCGCTATAGTTGTTCCCCACAAATGGTCGCCTAAGCCAATCTTCGCCTTTTTTAAGTCCAAATCGAACATCACTTTCTTAAGGAATTCTCCATAATTCTCATCTCTTTTCAAAATGCGAACATCTTTAACCCAAGTTTTAGACGCTTGTTCAGCCCAATCTTCAGCCAACGTTAAAATCGGCTCGCCTGTTCGAGGCACAAAAATGTTGTTTGCTTCGCTTCCCAAGTCTATTCCATGACGCCAATCAATTAGAAGCCCCGTTAAGTATTGGAAGTTTTGGCATGAGCCATAAATGACTAAGTCAACATTGTTTTCCATCATTTTTTCTTGAAGCCCAACAAGTCTCCTCTTAAAGTTCATTCTTTCTTAATGCTCCTCTTTTTTGGTTAACGCCTTTATTCTTTGAGTTGTTTAAAGTTATTTCGTTGATGTTGCGGGAGTTTTAGGAATTGAAGTATGATAACGCTGGCAACCATGAAAACTACGCTGTAGGGAAATATAAACCAGATTTGGGTGAGCTGTATGAAGCCGGCTGCCAAGGTTGGCGCGACAGAGACTAGCAAGCCTTCTGTTAGGAAGTAAACGCTGTAGCTCATTCCTCTCTCTGTTTCAGGCGTCACATGCGCCACAATCGTGTTCATAGGCGACCATATTGCGCTGCTAAAAAAGGAGTAGAGAAGATAGGCGAAAATTATAAGGTAAAGCTCGAAAGCCACCGGCAACAGTATGAGCGAAAATGCACCGCAGAGAATACTCAAACTAAGCGCCTTTTTCGCACCTAGCTTCTCACCCAAATAGCCACCAATTAAAGAGCCAGCTATCCCGACGAAAGGTCCTAAACTGAATATTAAGCTGGCTGTAGCATCAAGCAAGCCTCGGGTGTCCGTGAAGAATGTCGTCATGAATGTTGAGCTTCCAGTGGCTCCAATTTCTCTGACGCCTATAACTAACAATAAAATAATGAACTCAGCTGAAAAGATTAGAGACAGCCGTGTGAATCTGCGATTCTTTTTCTCGTAGCTTTCTCTTTTGGCTGGTTTAGTTTTCAAATATGGAGATTTTAAAATTATGAATCCCCAAATTAGAATCGGAACTGCCCAAAACAGGTAGGTTATCCGCCACCCAAATGTTGTTAAGAAAACTGCAAGCGTAATGAGCCCTGCTGCCGAGCCCAAACTTCCAAGAGCGTTATGAAAGCCTATGTATCTACTAATCCTTTCGGGTTTTGCGAGTCGGCTAAGTTGGCTGAGTCCAGAGATATGATATATTGGAGAAGAAATTTTAGTAAAGACACGCCAACTATCAGCATCCAAAAGTTGCTTGTTTGGCTAACAAGAAAAGTTGAAAGCCCTTCTACCAGCATGCTGATGAATAAAAGTTGGTTGGTGCTGAACTTGTCGGTCAAGAACCCAGAGGGAATGTTCATTAGTAGTGTGAGAAGACTTGGAATTGTAGCGATTAAAGAAGCCTCAAGAAGGCTTAGCTGAAATTCTCGAATAATTACGGGGATTAGGGCGACTTGCATAAGAAGATAGACTTCGATGAACATGTGCGTTATGCAGATAATCCATAGAGGTTTTTCCACGTCTCACTCGCCAGACCATTGTTCGAATTTCAAAAATAAACGTGATTATAGATAAAAGCTTGACCTAAGCGTAAAGCTACTGGCAAGATGAGTTGCCTTCTTTCTTGAACCTTTTTTTCTAAGTAAAACAGAAATAGTTTAAAATATTCTGTATTGAGAGATGTGTTGTCATGAACTTAAGGAATTTCAACTTACTAAGGATATCTGGAATTAGCGGCGTAATCACGCCAGTAGTTGCGTTTACGTTCATTTTGCTCGCGATAACCTATTCTCCAAGTTTCATTTGGACAGATAACGCACTAAGCGATTTGGGCATTCAAGAAGGCGTCACAGCTCCACTTTTCAATTACGGACTTATTATCAGCGGAATTCTCACGTTAGTTTTTGCATGCGGGCTATTTGTTTTACTGAGCAATGGATTAATGGGAAAAATCGGTGCTTTCATCTTCGTTCTTGATGCTTTGGCTTTAACTGCGATAGGCGTGTTTCCAGAGAATATCACACCAACACATTACCAAGTCTCAGTGGCTTTTTTCGCGCTTTATCCAATTTCTATGTTTGTTATCGGCACAAGCTTCTTACTTGAGAAACAAACAAAGATGGGCTTGTTTACTTTTCTTACAGCAGCAGTCGCAGCAGTCGTATGGATAACATACTTCTCAACACATTTTGTTTCGGGCGTTGCCATTCCAGAAACAGTTTCTGCGCTTGCAGCCTCAGCATGGGCGATAGTGCTTGGGTGTAAAATGTTGAAAGAAGCTTCCCACCGAAGCTAATAAAGTTGCGGCGTGTAGAGTTTGTGAAAGAAATGGCACGTAAAAACAGCAGCAGAAAAATCAGAAAGGAAAGGTCAAGCATTGAAGAATTAAGCAGGAAACTTGACCTAATAATGAAGAGGCTTGAAACTCTCGAGGCTTTCATAGTTAACAATCCAGAATACGCGGGTTTAGCTCCTTACCTTCGAATGAGCCGCATGGGCATAGGCTTATACGGCGAACCTTTAGAAATCGCGAAACGATTGAAAACTGCTGAAAAATATCTTCGTAAAACGTGGATTGCTCAAGACGACATTTCAAGATGCATAGTTCAAGCGCTTGCTTTACACGAGAAACTCAACATATCAGCAATAACCCGTCAAGTCCAACGCATGCGCGGAAAAGCGTCAAGACGAATCATTAGAAGTAGACTCAAGCGTTTAGAGAAAGAAGGCATAGTAAAACGCGTTGGAGGTTACGGAAACACTTATGAACTTACAGAGTGACCGAGCGACTGGTCACTTTTTCCCATAACATATAACAAAGATGACCAGACTCTACATGTAAATCGGTGAGACAAGCATGTTCCAAACTTCCAAAATCGTCAACGTGAACAACATTCAAGTAAATGGGGGTGAAATTGAATGAGCGAAGAAAAAGAAAAGAAAAAAGAGAAAGAGGACGTTGAGGAACTGAAAGAAGTTCTAAGTGTTGTTTCAAAGGAAGTTCCAAGCCTGATAAAGGGAATAGTTGCGAGCGTGTTTTCTGAAGAAACAGGAAGAGATATGGGAAAGGCAGCCGCAGCCTTTTACAAAGAACTAAAAGAAGCAGGCATGCCGGAAGAAACAGCAGTTAGAATGACAGAGAATTACGTGTCAGTATTCACAAACCTCAGCGAAATAATGAAACGGTCTGTGGGCAAAGGAAAAACAGAAAGTGGCGAAGAGATAGGTGAGGAAATTTCAAGGAAGATTCGTGAAAAGCTAGCTGAAAAACGCCGAGAAAAAGAAGAAGAGGAAGAAGACGAAGATTAAATTTAATGTGGCTTAGTTGAGAAAAAGACCCATGAAAGTAAGGAGTCTGGCAGTAAGTTTTCTCTACATGATTCGCCTTCTCATAAGCCTCTTCTTCTTCTTGTGGCTCACATTAGGCTGGAAAGTGCGCAAAGCACGAAAAGCCTTCGAAAAACAGCTAATCCGCCAAGGAATGGCGAAAAAAGACGCGGAAAGACTAAGCGCTTTCTATTCAAAACTTAAAGACAACATTATGACCACGCTGAAAGGTTCAATGTTCAGAAACCGTTAAACCTTGATATCTGAGTAAATTTGGGAACAACAAAGCGAAGAAAACACGGGCTCGTATCCCAAGTTTTCGGCGAATCGTATTGCCTCTTCCGCGGGAAAAGCTATGGCATTTACCCCAGCTTTTATAACTAGAACGTCCGTTTTCACACGGTGCTCGCCTTTCGGTCTCATGCAGCCCAAAACCAACGGCGTTTCCGGAAACATCAGCCTTGCAGTTAACATAACTCTTGCGATGTCCATAGGTTCTGGCGGGTTCACCTTTTCCATTTTTGTTCCATGTATAGGCATAAACGCGATTACGACTAACGCAGAAGGCTTGTATTTGGATATCATCTTCAAAGCGTAAAGTTCACCTTTTAGCTCTCCATAATGAAGCCCAACAATCACGTGAGGCACAAAGGCAATGCCAGCGTCATGTAGCGCTCTTAAAGAATTTTCGTAATCTTTGATTGTCACATTTAGGTTATAGATTTCTCTTATTGTTTCGTCAGAGCCGATAACATCGATAAGAGCAGCATCTACCTTGGCGTCTTTCAGTTTTTTGGCGTTATCAAAGTCTATTATGCCTGTGTGAACGAAAATTGTTAAGTCTAATTCACGCTTAATCTTTCCAATAGTGTCGACGAAATTTTCCAACGGTACAGAACCGTCTGGTAGGCATCCTCCACTTATTAGGCAGCCTAAAGCGCCTTCATTTTTGAGCTTAACGCACAGGTCAAACAGTTTCTCAGGCGTGTTAGCGGGATACATTGTTTCCAAAACTATTCCGCCGCAGTGTTTACATTGTAATGCGCAGCCTTTTCCAGTCACGGAGATTGTTGGAAAATCTCTCGGCGAAGAACAGTAATAACTTGTTTTGTAATACATGAAGCTTGGCGCGTAAAAGTGGATTTTTCTGTGCTTAGAGAAAAGGTTAGGCGTGTCTAACAGTTCCATAAGCTCGTTTCTATTCATTCGCCAGACAGTTTCAGGTGAAAGATGAGTCATTTTCTTCTTTTAAGAAACCCTTCACTGCGTGTTTAATAGTTTTCGTTTTTTCTCGCCGATTCTATTTTTCCTCGTTTTCAACACGTTTTGAGAGTGTTGGAACGACCTGCAAAGCCTCATCCATCACTTTAATAGCACTTGCCACTTTTTCTAGGTATTTTTGGAAGCTAAGGGTTTTGAAAACAGTTGCGCCTCTTTCTGTGATTGCATACAATGTTTTTGCGCCTGAAATGCGTTCTTGGACAAGTCCGTATTTAATTAGGGAATTTAGGCGTTGTTCCAGAATCGTGCAGTCCATGCTGGTTTCGTAGGCTATGCTGTCGATGGTTAAGGGTTTCTTTATTATTGCGCCTAAAATGTCTTCGTAGGTTTCAAGCTTTGATTTTCGCATCTGGATACGCCGTTATCCTTGTTTTATGCGGTTTGGATAAATCATTTGTGAATTCAAAATCTTTAGTAAAGAAACAATTGTAACAGATATTAAGCCAAACCATGATTATTTATTTTCGTAAACGAGCGTGCAATCAGTGACTGCGGCTGAAAAACTACCGAGCCGAATTCGCGTTTCATTAGGCTCAGCTATTGTTATTGGACTTTTGAAGGGTAAGCTTGACGCTAAGCCAACAACCACTTATTTAATGACGTACCGAAAAGGTAAATGCAGTGCAAACTGCGGTTTTTGTCCACAAGCCCGAGAAAGCCACGGCAGGGCAGACATGCTTTCGCGGGTTTCATGGCCCGTTTTCTTGAGTGAACAAGTGCTTGATGGAATTGAGAATGCCGTTGAGAGTGGCAAGGTCAAGCGTGTTTGTGTTCAAGCCTTGAATTATCCAGAAGTCTTCAATGATTTGATAGCCATCGTAAAGGCGATATGCCAAAGAGCGGGCGTTCCAATTTCAATTTCTTGTCAACCTCTTAACAGTGAAAACTTGAGGCGGTTAGCTGAGGCTGGAGCAGAAAGAATAGGGATTCCTTTAGACGCTGCCACAGAGGAATTGTTTAACAAGGTGAAGGGGGTTGTTGCTGGAGGACCGTACAATTGGAAACGACAGTTTGACTTGCTGAATGAAGCAGTGGGTATTTTTGGAAAGGGCAAGGTTAGCACGCACTTGATTGTTGGGTTGGGAGAAACAGAAAAGGAGATGGTTCACGCTATTCAAACATGCGTGGACATGGGTGTTTTGACGGCGCTTTTTGCTTTCACACCAATAAGCGGGACAGCATTGGAAAATGAGGCTCAACCATCAATTGAAAGGTACAGGCGAATCCAAATTGCTAGGCACTTAATAGTTCACGGGATAGCCAGATATGAGAATATGCGCTTTGATAAGGAAGGAAACATACTGGATTTCGGTGTGGATAAAAACGCATTGTGGCAGTTTGCTCAAACAGGCGAACCTTTCCGCACTTCTGGATGTCCAAACTGCAACCGTCCATATTACAACGAGAAGCCAAGCGGTCCCGTATTTAATTATCCCAAGGACTTAACGGAAAAGGAACTTCTCACGGTTCGAAAACAGTTAGGATTCCATGGAGCATAAGAATATTGAACTTCTTTTATTTTTTTGACGCTATGGTGACGGAAACAAACGCGATAAAGCTGAAATTTCTTGATGAAAATGGAAAAATCAAGGAAGTCGTCGACGACAGATACAAACCATATTTCTTCATACCTTATCCGCCAACAAACGAAGATTTAGAAGTTATCCGATATCTCAGCGGCAAAATCCAAACTGTAGAGAAAACGGAATTGTTCACGGGTGAAAAGAAAGTTTTTGGAAAAGTTTTCTGGCTGAATCCGAAGATTGCCTTGAAAGCGGCTTGGCGAATGCGTCAAGTTTGGGAAGGAGAAATTGAATTTTCAAAATCATATGTTTATGATAACGGTTTGGTTTTTGGAGCCTTACATTCTGAAGAACCATTAAAGCCGTTTTTGGAAGTTTCCGCAGAAGCTAAGGAAAAGTTTGAGAGAACTTTCATAGAAGTCAGAACAAAAGACCCTCTGAAGTATGCGCAGATTTTCTATTGGTATACACTCCTTTCTCAGCCAATTCCAAAGCTAAGCTCAGAAGTGCTCGGCGTTAAAGAAGTAAACCAAGAAAGAGTTTATTCTGCGTGGATGCTTTCCAGAATTGCGAATATTCCCTTGAACGAAGCATTAAACAGTAGACGTGTAAGCGACTGGATAAAATCCATAATTTACACACATCTGAGAAAGAATGGCGTTCTTATTCCAACTTCTGAGGAGCTTAGACGTGGAAAGCCAACGCACAGAGTCATTGGAGCCTTGACTGTTTCGCCTACGCCGGGTGTTTACTTTAACACTGTAGTCTGCGATTTTGAAAGTCTATATCCAAGCTGTATTGACAGTTTCAATTTGTCTTACGAGACTGTGGATTGTTTGCATCCAGAATGCAGAAGTAACAAGATTCCAGAAGTTGACTATCATGTGTGCACTAAACGGAGAGGCTTTTACTCTGTTCTTTTCGGCGCTTTAAAAGACTTGCGAATAAAACTGTTCAAACCAGCCGCCAAGGACGCTTCGCTGCCGGAAGAAGAACGAAAAATGGCAAATGTGGCAGCGAAATTGTTGAAGTTGATTTTAGTTTCCAGCTATGGCGTAACAGTCCGCATTCACGGTGTTGCTTGTCCACCATTAGCTGATGCAATAACTGGGTATAGCCGCTATTCGCTTAAGGAAACTTGGAAGATGGCTGAAGAGAAAAGTTTGAAACCGCTTTACGGCGACACGGACAGCATATTTCTGGATAACGCGTCAAACGAGCAGGTGGAGTGGCTTGTCAAAGCAGTTAAGGAAAGGTTCAACTTGGATTTGGCTGTGGAGAAGCGCTATAACCTATGTGTTTTGCCGAAGGCGAAAAAAGCCTATTTTGGAATCTTGCCTGACGGAACACCGGACATTAAAGGAGTCACGCCTATAAAGTCTAACGCTCCAAGATTCATTAACAACGTTTTTCAGCAATGCGTTAAGGCACTTTCAACAGTTAAGAATCTTGAGGATTTTGAGCAAGCAAAGAAAGTGATTAAAGATATCGTTAAGAAAGCCATTGAAGATTTGAAGAACAGACGAGTTATGCTGGAAGATTTGGTTTATACGGTGAGGCTTTATTTTGACCCTAACGAGAAAGTTGCGGACATGAAAACTGCCGCGCAACAGTACCAATGCGCATTGCAGCTGATAGATTCTGGCAAAAAACTGGAAAGATGGGACACGGTTTCGTTTATCAAAGTGAAACCATTCAATTATAAGGGAAAAGCTTTCACTGTGAAACCGGCGGAATTTGTGAAAAGTTTGTATGAAATAAATGTTGAAGACTACATCCGAAATTTGCTAACCGCTTTGAATCAAACATTTCAACCAATGGGCATTAAACTGGAAACAGAAAAAGAAACAGAAATCTCAAAATGGTTGGGTTTTTAGTCGAAAAATCTATGTGTAGGATAAGGTTAATGCTTTTCTAAAATGATATAGGTGAAAAAGACTTGGTAAAAGCAGCCGTAGAAGACAAACGAATAACGCTTAAGGAAGCAGTAAAGCTTGTCCCAGACGGAGCACATCTTTTCTGGGGCGGCTTCGGCTTTCAACGTCCACCTATGGCTTTTGCACATGAGCTTGTAAGACAGAAGAAGCGCAACCTTACAATCTACACATGCGGTTCTGAAATGGACATCGACATACTCTCTGGCGCTTACGTGGTTTCACATTTTGAATTAGCCTTTTTCGCCATTGAGGGAATAGGCCTAGCGCCAAACATTCAGAGAAGAATCCGCGAAGGCGCAATTCAAATTGAAGATTACACGAATTTGGCTATGGCTCTGCGTTTCTTTGGCGGAGCGTTAGGTGTTCCGTTCATGCCTTTGAAAAGCATGTTAGGCACGGATTTGCTTTCAAAAAAGAGGTTTAGACCCAAAAAGGCAGAAGTAATCACTTGCCCCTTCACCAGCGAAAAGGTTGTGTTAGTTCCTTCTGTCCGCCCAGATTTCAGCATAGTCCACGTTTCACGCGTTGACCGCGAAGGCAATGCTCAGATAGATGGAATAAAAGGCGAAGACATCGAAGGCGCTAGAGCCGGCAAAAAATTAATCGTTATGGCTGAAGAAATCGTTGACACAGAATTTATTCGCGCTCAGCCAGACCAAACAGTCATACCAAACATTTACGTTACGCACGTGGTTGAATGCCCTTGGGGTTCGTATCCAATGATGGTTTACAATTATTACGATTATGACATGGAGCACATCCGCATGTACTACGAGCAATGCAAAACAGAAGAAGGCTGGCAAAAATACTGCAGCGAATACATAACAAGCGTAGATGGTCATGAAGATTTCCTAAGAAAAATCGGAAACGATAAACTACAGAAACTCAAAGCCAAAAGACCACTTCCATACTAGAAAAGGAGAGAAAACAAAATGAAGAAAAAATACGCAAAACTCGGCGAATTCACCACGTTAGAGCTCATGGCTGTTTGCGGAGCGAGAGCAATAAAAAACGGTGAAGTCGTCTTCATAGGCACAGGATTACCAATGATAGCTGCAATGCTTGCAAAAAGAACACACGCACCAAACGCAAAGATAGTTTATGAAGCCGGATTCATCGACTCAAACGCCATAGACATCGCTCTATCCATTGCAGATTCCAGACTGGGTTACCGAGCATCAGGAGCCATAGGCTTAATCGAAACGTTAGGCTTGATGCTGCAAGGCGGACACGTAGACGTAGGCTTCGTAGGCGCAGCACAAATCGACGAATACGGAAACATAAACACCACGTATATAGGACCCTTCGAAAAACCAAACGTCAGACTGCCAGGAAGCGGCGGAGGAAACGACATAGTCTCATCAGCCAAACGCATAGTAATCATAATGACACATGAGAAAAGAAAAATGGTGAAAAAACTCGATTACATGACAAGTCCAGGCTTCATAAACGGACCAGGAGCTAGAGAAAAAGCTGGATTACGCGGTGGCGGTCCTTCACTTGTGGTTACAAATCTTTGTCAGATGGACTTTGACCAGCAGACTAAACAAATCAGATTGGCAGCGGTTCATCCTGGCGTTTCAGTGGAGCAAGTACTAGAGAACAGCGGCTTTGACCTAATAGTGCCAAAAGAAGTTCCAACAACCGAACTGCCTACTTATGAAGAGCTTAAACTTCTTAGAGAAATAGACCCTCTCGGCATTTACATACCGAGAACCAAAGCTTAAATGAGCCTTTGCCACATGGGATAAGACCATGGGAAAACTGCTCTGGAAACCTTCCGCGGAACACATAAAAAAAGCGAACATGACCAGATTTATCGATTTCGTTAACAAAAAATACTCTCTCAAGATAAGCTCTTACTTTCAGCTTTACAACTGGTCAATCGAGAACATACCAGATTTTTGGGCTGCTATGTGGGAATTTGGTAAGGTTATATGTTCACGCGGATACGAAAAAGTGGTTGACGACTTAAACAAGTTTCCAGGAGCAAAATGGTTCATAGGGGCTAAACTGAATTTTGCAGAAAACCTTCTAAGACACAGAGACAACCACACAGCTTTCATATTCAAAAGCGAAAACCAAAAAACAGCAAAAATAACCTATTCAGAATTATACAATCAAGTAGCTCGCCTTGCCAAATCACTACGCGAAATAGGCGTTGCTCCAGGAGACCGCGTGGTCGCCTACATGCCTAATTTAATTGAAACAGCTACTGCAATGCTTGCTGCAACAAGCATCGGTGCAGTGTGGGCTTCATGCGGTGCAGAGTTAGGCGTTTCAGCAGCGTTGGACCGTTTGGGTCAGATTGAGCCTAAGGTTTTGTTTACGGCTGATGGATACTGGTATAAAGGAAAAACCTTTAATATCTTGGCTAATGTGGAAAGAATCGCCAAGGAGATTCCTTCGCTCAAAAAAGTCGTTGTTGCCTCGTTCACAGAAGATAAACCAGACATCAGCAATATTCCTCACTCTGTACATTATGATGCCTTTTTATCTGAGGAAAAACATCCGCAAATTCGGTTTGAGCAGCTGCCTTCTGAGCACCCAGTGTACATTATGTTTTCTTCCGGAACAACTGGCAAACCAAAATGTATGGTGCAAGGAGCAGGCGGAATCCTAATCAACCATTTAAAAGAGCTTATGCTCCACACAGATTTGAAACGCGAAGACACAATCATGTACATTACAAGTTGTAGTTGGATGATGTGGAACTGGCTTTTGAGTTCTCTAGCCGTGGGAGCCACCATAGTTTTGTATGATGGAAATCCATGCTATCCCGACGTTGATGCAATGTGGCGGTTAGTTCAAAATGAGCAAATAACCATTTTTGGCTGCAGCGCAAGCTACATAAACTTTTTAAGAAGCCAAAACGTCCGACCATGCAAAGACTATGATTTATCTTCGCTTCGGGAAATTTCCCAGACTGGCTCGCCGCTCTCGGCGGAAGGTTTCGAGTACGTTTACGAGGCAATCAAAAGGGATTTGCATTTTAATTCGATAGCTGGCGGAACAGACATCAATGGCTGTTTCACCGCCGGAAGCCCAACACTTCCAGTATACGCCGGCGAACTGCAATCTCCAGCTTTAGGAATGAAGATTAAGGCTTATGATGAAAAGGGCAACCCGGTGATTGATAAGCAGGGAGAGCTTGTTTGCGAAGCACCAGCGCCTTCCATGCCACTTTATTTCTGGAATGACTCAAACAACGAGAAGTATTTAGACGCGTATTTCAAATTTTATCCAAACAAGAATGTGTGGCGACACGGCGACTTTATAATAATTCATGGCGACACTGGTGGAATAACCCACTGCGGACGCTCCGACGCCGTTTTAAAGCCTTCTGGAGTACGCATAGGCACGGCTGAAATCTATAACGTTGTGGAGAAACTGCCGGAAATCGCTGACAGCTTAGCCGTTGGACAAGACTGGAAGGGAGACCAGCGCATAATCCTATTTGTTAAAGTTGCTCCGGGACACCGCCTAACAGAAGCTTTGAAAGATAAGATTAGGAAAAGTTTGCGGGAAAACGCTTCTCCTAGGCATGTTCCCGCCTTAATAGTCGAAGTGCCAGACATTCCTTACACTTTTAACATGAAAAAAGTTGAGATTGCCGTTTGGAACATAATTCATGGAAAGCAAGTCATAAACAGAGACGCTTTAATTAATCCGGAATCACTGAATTATTTCGAGAAGATTCTTCCAGAACTTCAAAAAGGATAACTCAACAATTGCAAGGCAATAAAGTAAAGGGCATCAAGTGGGTGTTGGAAGTTTAGGTTTTTGTTTCGTGATTTGCTCTGCAATTCTCCAGAATTCCTCTTCTGTTATACCTTTCCTCAGTTCCCGCATTAATTTTTTGATTTGGTAGAACGTCATTTGCGCCCCGCCCTTATCCATGCTTTCCCGCATGTTTCTTATGCGTCTTACTATTTCGTCAATTTGCCATGGTGTTGCGTTAATCCCCGCAGAAGCCAAACGGCTTTCTACTGTCTGTCTTCCTGTTTGTCTACCGAAAAAGAATGTTATTCCTCTCTCGATGATTTCGGGTGGGAAAGGCTCGTATATGAGCGGGTGAGCAAGCATGCCGTGGATGTGCTCGTCTACTTCATACGAAAATGCATTATCGCCTACTATTGGCTTGTGATATTGTATTGGCAACACGAAGCTTTTTTCGGCTAATTGCGAAAGCCTATAAAGTTTTTTCATATCCACGCCAGTGTCTATGTCATAGAGCATTTCTAATGCAGCAACAACCTCCTCGAAAGGAGCGACTCCAGCTCTTTCTCCAAAACCCGCAATGCAGGTGTGAACGTAAGCTATGCCTTCCTCAACAGCTGCTAGAGTGTTTGCGGTTGCCAAACCGAAGTCGTTGTGGCAGTGAATGGAAAGTGGTATTTCCTTCTTGGTTTTTTGTAAAAGTTCTTCTCTCACATGCGAAATCAGATAACGCATTGATAAAGGTCTTAGGAAGCCAACAGTGTCCGCTATTACTAGTCGGCTTGCTCCTGCCTTTACTGCGGCTTCGAAAATTTGTATAATCTCTTCTATTGGCGTTCTTGTCGCGTCTTCCAAAACAAAGTTTACAGTTGCACCGTGCTTTTTTGCGTATTCTATGGACTCTGCAGTTTTCTGTAACACTTGTTCTTTTGTCATTTTTAGTCTGTATTGAAGGTTCAGCTCGTTGAATGGTGTGAATATCATGAGTTCTCTTATTCCGCATTCTAGGCAAGCGTCTATGTCGCTTTTGATTATGCGTGCAGATGCAGCAAGACGTGCTTGTTGGAAGCTTTCGTTTGCGATTTTTCTAACATCGCTTTTTTCTTCTTCGGAAATAGCTGGAAACCCGACGGTTATTAAGGCTACACCCATTTCGTCCATCATTTTGGCAAGTTTAACCTTTTCAACGTATGTTAGATAAACTGTCGGGGTTTGGACGCCTTCACGTAGGGTTTCATCCCAAATGAAGACCTTGTCTGGAAGTTTGGGAGGCAAATTTTTTCTGTAATGGTTGTAGTTTGCTATTAGTCCTTGCGCTTCAAGTTTTTTGAATATTGTTTTTCTCATCCAACACACATTCCAACAAACTAGAGTAGAGTGCATTTTGTTATTTCGCGTGCATTTATATAAGAATTATAGAGCACTTGCGATGTGCGATTTGCGTTGAAACTATGCAAAGTGTTTTATTTGCGTAGAAAACATACACACTTGGAGATTTGACTTTGGGAAACAGTTCAGGTAGTTTGTGGCTTGGGGCTTTTGCAGGCTTTGTGGTTATCGTCGCTGTCGGGTGGGCGCTTCCGATAATTGGTCATTTTATTGGCGGATTGGTTGCTGGGCTCATAGCTAAAGGCGCAGGAAAAGGTGCTTTGGCTGGTTTTCTCGCTGGAATTTTGGGAGGGCTCATAATTGCTGTGCTTATAGCTATCGGGTTGGTTGCTTTGGGCGGGCTTTTGGGCGGGTTGCTTGGCGGGTTTATAGGCTTTTTGTTAGGATTGCTTGTAGCGGTTGCAGCGGTTCTTCTCGGCATTTTCGGAGCAATAATAGCTGCCATTGGTGGACTTATAGGCGGAGCACTAGCAAGATAAAACGTATGCAAACTTTCTCCTTTTTTTGTTGTAACCCTCTGCGTCATTGGTTCTTGCGATTTTTCGGCGAAAGTTTAAAATTGAATAGTGGCAATTAGCCAATACTTAACAGTGAATTTGGGTGAGGGATGACTTTGGATTTTGAATTAACAGCAGAGCAAAAAATGATTGTTGAAGCGGCTTGTGATATCGCGCGTGATTTTGGTCCTGAATATTGGCGAGAGAAGGATAAGAAACACGAGTTTCCCGAAGATTTCTGGAAAAGTTTGGTTGAAGCTGGCTTTCCTGGCATTGTGATTCCAGAAAAGTATGGTGGCGGCGGCATGGGCATGTTTGAGATGATTTTGGCTATGGAGACTTTGGCTTCTGAAGGGTGTGGGTTGGCTGGAGAATGGTTTTTGTGTTTAAGTTCTGTTTTTGGTGGTTTATCTATAGTTAAGCATGGGAGCGAGGCTCAGAAGCAGAAGTATTTGCCGCAGATTGCCAAGGGAATGGAGTTTTGTTTGGCTTTAACAGAGCCGGATGCTGGAACGAACACTTTGAACATTAGCACCACAGCCAAACTTGACGGAGAAGACTACGTGGTTAATGGTCAGAAAATGTTTATTTCTGGTGCTGACCGTGCTAAGGGAATGCTTCTTGTTACGAGAACCACGCCTGTGGATAAGGTTGCTAAGCGTACTTTAGGTTTAAGTCTATTTGTTGTGGACCTGCCTAATCCGGCTGTGGAGATTATCCCAATAGAGAAGCATGGAATTAACTATTCGAAGACTTTTGAAATGTACATTAGCGACCTTAGAGTGTCTAAGGAGTGTCTTTTGGGTGAAGTGGATAAGGGTTGGTATTTTGTTTTGGACACGCTTAATCCGGAGAGGATGAGTTTTTCTGCTGCTGCTTGCGGTATTGGGCTTTTGGCGATTAAGAAGGCAGTTGATTACGCGAAAGAACGCAGAGTGTTTGATGCGCCTATTGGTTCGCATCAAGCTGTTCAATTTCCACTTGCTGATGCGAAAGCAAAAATTGAGGCAGCGCGTTTGCTGAATTACAAGGCTGCTTGGCTTTACGATAAGGGGCAAGAGTGCGGTGCTGAGGCGAACATGGCTAAGGTTGCTGCTGTGGAAGCGGGTATTGGAGCGGTTTATCATGCTATGCAGACTTTTGGCGGTTATGGTTATGCGGTAGAATATGATGTGGAGCGGTGGTGGAGAGAAGTAAACTTAATACGCTTAGCGCCTGTAACGCATCAAATGGCTTTAGCATTCGTTGGACAGCACGTGTTAGGTTTGCCTAAGTCTTACTGAAAGGTTAGTTTGAAGGTTATTGGAACCTTTTCTCCCATGATTGTCGGAGTGGGCATATTTTTTCTGTCTTTTTAAAGACTGTGTTTGCTTTTTTGCGGTTCCACTCGTCGTCTTTTTCTAGTTTGATTTTCATGTCAAAGTGTATGTGCGTGAAGATGAGTTTTTCAAGACTTTCCGCGTCCATCTTCACAGTTGTTTTTGTTTCGAGGTTTTTTAGGTTTAGTTGGGAGTTCTTCGCGATTAGGAGGAATATTGTGTTCATGCAGGAGGCTAGCGATGCGGCGAAAATTTCTTCTGGAACGCAGTAGCCTTGTTTTCCTCCGAACTCTGGTGGAGGACTAACTGTAATGATGTGTTTGCCTTTTATTGATAGGTCGCACTCTGTCCCGCTCTTCCACGTGGCAGTTCCTTCAAAAGTAAAAACTGGCATAGAAGAGTCTTTATTGTTTGTTATCTTAAATTTTTCCCCTTCACATTATGGTTGAAAAGGGATAAGGAAAGTTCTATCTTCTTACGGCTTTGGTGAATAATTAGCTGAATTCATATGGATGTTGATGCTATAGTAATTGGGCTAATCGGAATCTGAAAAAGCGCCAACCAGTCAACATTTAACCTATGATTCAATCATATATCCCAAACCCATTTCGGGAAACCTACGGTTTCCCATACCCTTCCCTTTTGGTAGAAGTGTTAAAATTTATTATATAGATAGCCAAAATCTAATTCGACTTTTCTATAGAAATTAGATTGAAGATTAAGAAAATTAGGAAAATAGGGATTTTAGGGTTTCTGTTGCAAATCAAGGTTTAAAAGCATGGTGACGTTTTTTAAGGTGTGAAGGTTGATGACAAAAGAGTTCGACCTTGTCGGCAGAAACGCTTCAAATATAAGAGGAGCGATAGGTGAAATCATCGCTTGGGATGCCCTACGCAAGATGGGAATCCATGTCTTCAAAATCGGCGTATGGAATTTCTTTCCTGAGGGCTATCCATACTGGAGGGACGAATTAAATAATGAACATAGATTTTTAACAAGGAAACAGGCTGAATTCGTGGAGAACAAAGTGCGGAATAATATTATGGAATACGATTTTATAGTGTTAAGTTAAAGCATGGGCAACCTTATTGCGTAGAAGTTGATAACATCAATGATTTTATGGATGGTAAAACTATCGGCAAAGCTCCTTCCATCGAAAAAGTTGAGGATGTCTACTTGATTGAGGTGAAAGCAGGTTATCCGAAAACTGTGAGGCACTTTGCCGAGAACCCTGCGAAAGCATTTACCCTTGAAAGTGTCGAAAAGGCAAAAGAAATTGGATTCAAAATCCTTTTAGTCATAGTGGAGCTTCTTGAGAATTGGAAATGTAGAATCAGCTATAGAGAGTTATGAGCCTCAAAATGCAACAGAACCCTATTTCCATTGAAAAAACTGGGATTGATAATAGATGGATTCCAGCTTATCACGACACCTAAAATTCAATCAATATTAAAATTCCGAAAATTTAGATTAGCCGAATTAAATTCGAGTAATATATAGGTTGAATTTATACATCGAAGCGATAAAGGATTAGGATAGGTGAAAAGGAATGATACATCCTTTGTTTCTTGCTGCTGGAATTCTGGTTTTTCTTATTGTTATTTACATATTGTTTTCAAGTAGAAAGTTTGAGAAGAAAGTTTTTCGTGTTGATAGTGATAATGTCACTTGGGTTTGTTTGGCGATTGGCTTATTTTTGGCTGGCTCATTAGGATTGGCTTCTGCTGATTGGGACCGGTTGTTTAGCCGAGGTTCTGCATACACCACTGGATACCTTATTGGTTTAGCCTTATTCTATCTCGGGGCATACATAGCGATTAAGAAAGCACAAAAAATAGCAAAAGAAAAAGTGAAGGGATAGGTGAGAAACTTTGCGTAAATATAAGCACAGCCAAGAAGTTAGAGATGTCTGGGCTGAATGTAAGCGAAGATATAGAGATATAGGTTGAATACACACACAATTAAGTTAAGGGTTTGGGTTTGGGATTCAACCTATTTATAAGGGGGGCTATACCTTTTCGCAGCCCAACAAATCTACTGTCGCAAAGACCTCTGCTTCACCAATAATCGATGCAACCTTTCTACTTCCGCCTTCTCCACATAACCCTTATGCGGACGAAAACCTCCAGAAAACCCCTTCGGAATATGCAACAACTCATGAATCACCGTCTTCTCCTTCTCCTCCTCACTCAACCGGTCATACCGCTCAGAAATAACCTCAATCACATACGCCGGCGGCTTCCTCAACGCCTCCTGCCACATCCTACTCAACCCATGAATACGAGCAATCACACGCTTAGACTCCGAACCCACACTCCGATAACAATAAACAAACTGCGGCACCACATGAAACAAACCCAAACAATCCACAATCTCATCAACCAACCTCTTAACATCCAAAGCCTCAACATAACGCAACGGCAAACCAACACCTCACAAACTTTCAGAGAAGCTTCTATCTATAACCCCAATTAAAAAACATACCCTAAAACCACATCGAACAACACCATACACAAGCAACTTGGTCAGATATTCACCCCATAAAACACATGTTAGATTTACAGATTTAGAAATAACAGCAAACCCTGCAAGACTACCGATGCAGTTTAGTGCTTATCCACCCTATTGTAGCACCAGACAGACATATCCAAGGTGTAATCTAAAGTATCAGAGATAAAGTGCGCACTGGTATAAAACTTAACCACAACACTATAATTACAGTTAAAAATACGTTCAGAATAGATGACGTGCGAATAATTTCTTTAGCAAGTCCATAACCTATAATCTGAAGAAAACCTCCCAAAATTATCATTAATGCAAAGAAAATAAGGAAAAAAGTCAGCGCTCTAACTAATTGATTATTCGTCAAATAAACAAAAACTATACCTAAATCAAAACCTGACACTTCAAAACCTTCCACAGTTACCCATGAGAAAAACAATGACATAAACGCAATCAAACCGCCAAAAACCGCAATAACTCCTTGAACTAGCTGATCTTTATTACGACCTTTATAGTCCATGTAATATGCTGCACTTAACGCACTCGTTGACACAGCTAAACCAAGAGTCAAAAGCTCCATAGAAATTTGCATACAATCTCCTCATTTATGATTAGAGTAACTACCTGACACGACATTTCTTTGTTTTCTCCTTTTTAAAGTAACGACGATTATGTTAACAATTGCCAATACCGTAATAGCAATAAACAACCAACTCAGACTAACTGGTGGAAATGCGAACTGAAAACTTCCGGAAGGAGATGACGGAGCAGAGAAATGGGCAATGACGACAGAATTTGGTGAACCATTAGAGGTTATGTCGGTTGATATAGGTAGTGGGATCGTTCCGATATCGACCACCGAATGACTCCCTAATATTGTTATAGTTGCGCCCAAATCCAACTCAAAGTTAGGTATAACTACATACATCGTCGTAGAATAGCACTACATCAACATCAGCATTACCTTCAAACATAACATTTACTGTTCTACTTTTCGTTTGCGATGTCCATAACAAATCTTGAACATCAACTTCAGCTGGTCCACTGGTGCTTATTTTTCCACTAACCTGCCCAACCAAACTTGCCTTTGGAGTAAGGTCAAGGGTTACGTCGCCAACAAGAGGTACACTGCCTACTTGAAGAGAAACAGTAGTAAAACTTATCTGAGAAGAACCTATAGGAGATACAAAACTTCCTGTTATAGTTTTCGAAAACGACTTTGAAATTCCCGCTATGGAACCTGATATTGACGCCGTAATTTTTGCTTCCGCAGATGCCCCCATCAAAGTAACATTTAAAACAGCGGTTGTGCCGTTTGTAGCTATATTGGTGTTTGATTGTGTTGAAACTGTTTCGATGGAGAACGGTTCTTCAGCCTTGACAAGATGTTTGTAGCTATATTGGTGTTTGATTGTGTTGAAACCGAAAAAGGCATGGTAAGAGAAAGCTGCACAGATACTGATACACTTAAACCATTAAGTTCTGAGGAAGAAAAAGAATTTTGCACACTTTTTGTTGCAGAGAATGTTATAGTTGCATTATCAATAATGCTTTCACTGTAGACAAAACAATTACTTGTAGGAAATACGCAATTCGCTGGAAACACTAAAATGAAAATCGAAATCAAAGAACATAAAACTTTTTGAACCGCTCGCATCCACATGAACAAGACACCAAATTATTTGTTCTCTGAATAAGTCTATATAAAAATTGCGAAAAATTCTTCTAGAAGTAAATTTATTCATCAAAAATCTAAAAGAATATCTTAATAAAACAAAGTTTTGGGTAAAAACCAAAAAGATACTTTCTTAATGCTTTACATCAACCACATCATAAAACTACCATGCACAAGTAAAGCAATACGCCCATATCGCTTTTCACCAATCACAAATATCGTCCAGACACCACCCTTTACGGCCCAACACCTCAGGCGGTTGGAAGCCGCAGGCTGAACCGGTCGACCGAAGTCTTCCGGCGTACACCCCGGCTCCATCAAACCCATCTTCTATGGGAGCCCTCGTCCCCAAAAGGCATAGGCTGTTACCAGCCAGCCCAAATAGGGGATTGGCTGCCTATTTTCGGGAGAGGCTTCGGGCTTAGATGCTTTCAGCCCTTATCCTCAGCGGCGTGGCTGCCCGGCGTTTGCCCTATCGGACAACCGGTAAACTAGAGGCCACAGCGTCCCGTTCCTCTCGTACTGGGGACCCTTTCCCCTCAGGCAGCCAGCACTCCCAGCAGATAAAGTCCGACCTGTCTCACGACGGTCTAAACCCAGCTCACGTTCCCTTTTAATAGGCGAGCAGCCTCACCCTTGGTCCCTTATGCAGGACCAGGATAGGAAGAGCCGACATCGAGGTACCAAGCCGCGGGGTCGATGGGGACTCTCGCCCGCGACGAGCCTGTTATCCCTAGGGTAATTTTTCTGACACATCCAGCCCCCACCAAAGGGGACATGGATGATCGCTAAGCCCGGCTTTCGCCCCTGGATCCCTTACTGTGGAGGATCCAGTCAGGCCGGCTTTTGCCTTTGCACTCTACGACGGGTTTCTGTCCCGTCTGAGCCGACCTTAGGGCGCCCTTGATATCTTTTCAAGGGCGTGCCGCCCCAGCCGAACTGCCCACCTACCGTTGTCTCAGCACCCGAAGGCGCCGGTTAGAAACACGGTTGCAGAAGGACGGTGTTCCATTTTCGCCTCCCCCAGTTCCCGGAGAAACCAGGATCGACGGCTCCCGTCTACACTCTGCATCCGCAGCCGTATTCCAGCGGCAGGCTGCAGTAAAACTCCACAGGGACTTCTTTTCCCGCTGGGAGATCGTGGACTGTTCGTCCACGTTATGTGGATTCACCGGGTACTACGCGAGGACAGCGGGGCCCTCGTTGATCCATTCATGCACGTCGGAACTTACCCGACAAGGCATTTGGCTACCTTGAGAGAGTCAGAGTTACTCCCGGCGTTTGCAGGCCCTTAGCCCGGTTGTACCCAGGTTTCAGGTACCTGTACTGGCCAGGATTCAGAAGCCGTTCACACGCTTTCGCGCTTGCGGCTTCCTGTGTTTTTATTAAACAGTCGGGACCCCCTTGCCACTGCGACCTGCCATTCCAACCAGAGGCTGAAACAGCAGGCACCCCTTATACCGAAGGTACGGGGCTAAATTGCCGAGTTCCCTCGCATTAGTGTATACCCGACACGCCTTAGGTTTCTCGCCTAGGGACACCTGTGTCGGTTCTAGGTACGGTCACGAAGAATCCTTCCCAGCGCCTTTTTCAGTGGCTCCAGGAATCAGCTGAACCGCCCTAAACGGGCGGCTATTCCCGCTTTCACCTGGTTCTCGCCATTACGGCACTCCCCAGGCTTATACGGTTAAACAAGGCGACAGCCTTGCTCAGCCTACCCCGAAGCGTCAGGCGCTAGGCTTGCGTTGCCGCATGTATCTTCGTGGTTTCGGAATTTTAACCGAATTCCCTTTCGGCAAGGTCGGTTAGGCCATGCCTTAGGACCGACTTACCCCCGGCTGACGACCGTTGCCGGGGAACCCTGGCCCCTTCGGCGGAGGGGGTTCTCACCCCTCTTTGCTGTTACTACCGCCGGGATCTGCACTCCTGACCGGTCCACTGGACCTCACGGCCCAGCTTCTGTCCAGCCAGGACGCCCTCCTACCAACACAGCATTAAGCTGTGCTCTGAGGTATCGGCGGCTGGCTTAGCCCCGTCCATTTTCGGGGCCGTCAGCCTCGGCGGGTGAGCTGTTACGCTTTCTTTGAAGGATGGCTGCTTCTAAGCCTACCTCCCCGCTGTCTGAGGCTGACGACGCCCTTCAGTTTGACATTTGGCCAGCACTTGGGGGCCTTAACCTCAGTCTGGGTTGTCCCCCTCTCGGTCCGGGAGCTTACCCCCCGTAACCCGTCTCCCGAGGTCTACGACGCTGGTGGATTCGGAGTTTGAAAGAAAAGCGGAGCCTTTCGGCCCCTTACTTTCCAATCAGTGCTCTACCCCACCAGCCGCCTCGCTCGGGACTGGGCTGAGACCCACTTTGGAGGGAACTAGCTATCACCGGGCTAGATTGGTCTTTAGCCCCTAGCCCCAGGTCTGGAGAACGAATTGCACGTCAGCACCCTTGCGGGCCTCCACTAGGCTTTCGCCTAGCTTCGCCCTGCCCAGGGCTAGATCGCCCGGTTTCTAGTTTTCACAGCCGTGACTCCGAGCCCTTTCAGACTCCGCGCCTCGTCCTCTTACGAGGATTGCGCGCTTGTTGGTTTCCCTATGCCTACGGGCTTCTAACCCTTAGGCTTGCCACAGCCGTGAACTCCCCGGCCCGTGTTTCTAGACGGAACGTGCAACCCTGGTCCCCCTCCTTCGTACTGCCGTCTCGCGACGGTTTCCTTTAGGAGGGATCTACCCTTCCGGGCTGCACACGTCTGTAACCGTCTGGTTTCAGGCACTTTTCACCCCCCTTCCGGGGTACTTTTCAGTTTTCCGTCACCGTACTAGTGCGCTATCGGTCTTGAGGCGTATTTAGTCTTGGAAGTTAGTGACTCCTAACTTCTCGCACCCAAACCAGGGTACGATACTCTGGGACTCCAGCTCAGCTCCTTCTGGTTTATGCTTACGGGGCTTTCACCCTCTTTGGCGGGCCTTTCCAGGCCACTTCGGCTTCGCCAGCGAGGAGGAAGCTGGGCCCGTAACACTACATCTCCCGCAAGTTTCCTTGCGGGATTTGGTTTGGACTTTTCCCTTTTCGCTCGCTGCTACTAGGGGAATCCCGGTTGGTTTCTTTTCCTCCCCCTACTAAGATGCTTCCGTTCGGGGGGTTCCCGCTCCCATGTGGGAGCACCACGGTTCCGAAGAACCATGGTGGGAAGTCCCATTGAGGAATCCCCGGTTCTAAGGCTGCATGCGCTTACCCGGGGCCTTTCGCGGTTTGCCGCGCCCTTCTTCAGCGCTCAAGCCGAGCCATCCTCCAGACGGCGTAGCATGTCGGGCCTTTTGGCGGTGTCTGTTTGGCGTTTGATGGTGAAACCTTAACGTGGGTGTATTGTTTTGCCTGTGCATGGTGTCATTATGAGCGTTTGTGGCTCATTCGCCGCTTCGCTCCTCATCAAAGTGATGGGAGGTGCATGTTTTTTGATGGCTATAGCTTAAAGTAATGTAGCCAAAATATTTCTGAAGTTGCTTTCGCACATATAAGGGTTACGTCGTAGGTATTAAGTGTTTTTGATTGTGGTTTTTGTTGGTTAAGGTTTTTATTTTTGATGTTAAGAATAATGCATGTGTGTTCGCGTAGTTGCCTCGGTAGCTCAGTCAGGTAGAGCAACGGCCTTGTAAGCCGTAGGTCGCGGGATCGATGCCCGCCCGAGGCTTCTGTGTGCGTTGTGGGTTGGGATGTGAAAGGTGTTATATAGGGTTAGCGCAAGTAGGGTTTTCGTAGATTATTGATGAAGAGGTGGTAAGGTTTGAATAAGAGGTTGATGGTGGTTGCTGGTTTGTTGTTGGTTCTTGTTGCTGTTGTTCTTTTCATGATGCAGCATTATGGTTTTTATCATTTCTATGGCGACGTTAGTAATAAGTGGTATTTCTATGGTTTAGTCAGTGTTATCGGCGTTGTTGGCTTAGTCATGGCGGCGTGGGCTTACAGGAAAGGTCAGTAATGGCAATGCTTGCTGTCTCCAAGATTACTTCCGTTGAAGCTTGCTTAAGATATTTGAAATGTGTCTCAACAATCGACTCTTCCTTGGGCGAAACTCTTATTCTTCTTTGACCAGCTTTGGGGCATGAACATAGTTATGGAATTTTTATATTATGGCATTCTTTCTTTAATTCAACTAATGCTCTAAATTATATAAAAGCGAACCTTTTTTGCCAGAACTATCCAAATTTACTAATTAGAAGGCATGCACACAGTGAACCTGATAACACAGTTTGACCCTTGGCATTCTAAGCTTTGCACTTGCCCACCTAAACTTACGTTTAATCCTTACACCGGATGCGACCACCATTGCGTTTACTGTTACGCATCAAGTTACATTCCAAAATTTCACATTTGCAGACCCAAGAAAGATTTGATTCCAAGGTTAAAAAGAGAAGCTGCTCGCCTAAAGAGAGAAATAGTCTCAATTTCTAATTCTTCGGACCCCTATCCAAACTTAGAAGAAAAAACTGGTTTAATGCGAAAATGCTTGGAAATTCTAACTAAAAGCAACTGTAAAATTCAGATAATAACAAAATCATATTTAGTTGTTAGAGACGCGGACCTTTTGAGAAAAGCGTCCTCAATGGTTGCTTTAACCATCACAACAGAAGACGATAATGTTGCAAAAGTCATCGAACCAAATGCGCCATCGCCCTCAAAACGTTTGAAAGCAGCAGAAAATCTCATCAGTAAGGGCATTCCTGTATGTGTACGCATAGACCCAATAATTCCATACGTAAACGAAAATGCAGAAAATCTCATCAAAACACTCGCTCAGATGGGTATTAAGCACATAACAGCCTCGACATATAAGGTAAAACTTGACAACTGGAAAAGATTCAGTGTAGCATTGCCGAAAATTGCAGAGAAATTAAAACCACTTTATTTTGAACAAGGCGAAAAAATAGGGGGATATATCCTTCTGCCCAAAGATTTGCGACTTAAACTAATGAAAACCCTCAACATGATGGCTGAGAAATATGGCGTAAAGTTTGGAAGTTGCCGAGAAGGCTTAAACCATTTAAACACTGCCTCGTGTGACGGTTCTTGGCTACTAAACACACAAAACGTTACATGAAAACATGTATAGCTCGGAATACATTCATACAAAGGTCTAAAATGCCAAGTGCTAGCCCAATTTCCGCCTTCTCAAAATGTAAATAATCAAAATCTTAAGTTCATTCAACCTTTATTGAATGCTCTCAGTAATTTTTCTGTTATGGGGTTAACTTTTTGGTTATTTATTTTCAGTTAATAAAGTATATATGCGGTAGTGCTTCTTGTGGAAAGTAACTACTGTGGGTGGTCAAATTGTGCACCTACCAACTCATCTGGAAAGGTGTGCAGCAAACAACCCAAAAATACTACGAACCGTTAAACATCGGAAGGATAATACTTTCTGACAAGAAACAAAAAATCTACGGCATCATTATCCAATCAAAAATAGAACAAGGCGTATTTCGAAAAATTGCTGAATTAGCAGAAAAACTCGGCATCATAGTTCGATACATTCAAATTTCCATGCCAAAAGCATATGAACCCACAGTAACAGCAATCGCTTTCATAGATTTTTCAAATTCAGAAACTACACCAGAAAAAGCCTTGGAACTTGTTAAGAACCAAAAATTTATAAAAAAAGCCCAAATCATAAAACCAAACAGAGATGGCATAATCTACGACAGCTACTTCTTTCCATTAATCGCAGAAGACGAAAGAGCAGTCATATTCCGTAAGTCAGTCTACGAAGCATTATTCAACGGTGTCAAAAGAAAATTTGGTTCAGCAGGCGAAGCCATGTTATATTATGAAGGGTTCGCTATAGGCTTTGAAATTTATGACAAATACGTGAAAACTGCCAATTCAGAAAATCTGGAGGATATAGTTGAAGTTGCAAAAGCGGTCAACATGACATTGGGCTGGGGAATAATCGGCAAAATAAAAATAGACGCAGAAAAAGGCATGGCTCGAGTGCGGATACATCAAAATTTCGAATGCGAACTAAGCGAAAACAACGGAAAACCCTACAGCCAATTCTACAGAGGCGCAATTGCTGGACTTTTCACCCGCTTCTTCAAAAAAGACGTAAAAGTTCAAGAAATCAAATGCATTGCAAAAGGAGACCCATACTGCGAATTCACCATAAAAAGCCTCTAAAATATTAACTTCACTAAAATTTTTATATTCAAACACGACAATAAGAAAATAATAATTGCTACTTGGGGCGCGAAAGCGCCTATGACCGGCGAAGGAAAAGGCAAAATCGTTGACAGAGGAAAAAAAATACAGAAAAATTTTCATTTACATACCCAAAGAAGTATCT